>OLZW01000027.1_pt1 | contig 113543 bp, 88 predicted proteins | sample 1674281 | NCBI WGS metagenome assembly OLZW01 (sample SAMEA103958157, study PRJEB25191) | human gut metagenome | biome: human-associated habitat [ENVO:00009003]; feature: intestine environment [ENVO:2100002]; material: feces | place: Germany | collected 2013/2015
TTTCCCTGTTTAATTCGTCGACGACCTGCGCAAACTCTTCCTGCCATTCCGTTGAGCGGTTTCTGATAAAACACCTACCGCCGATAATCAAAACCAATGGAAAAGAAATAAGCGGCAGAATCGGCGGCCATAAACTTATTTTAAACTCACCACTGTAATGATGAACTTTATTGAACCATTTCAGATACCAGTCCCGCAAAAAACCCCAATCAGCAAAAGATTTTTTCAAAAACAAACTAGCTATTTCCGAGCTTTCCTTAGAAATACCGTTTTGCATAAAAAATGCTAGAACCGGGGCTATGTATATGAAAACAACTGTTACAACGACCGCAATGGTGAACATTATCGCAATCCACCAGACGGTGTTATCACATTCTTCCCTTTCCTGGCCTCTTTCTTGTACCATACTTTCCTACCTCAACAATACTCCGCATACTTCTGCTGACGTTTGCGGGAATCCATTTTTCTATGCACCACTCTGCCAAATACTGCCAAGATAAACAAGGCAAAAACGAGGATTGTTTCCATAAATGATATTTTAATAGTTATTAAATTGAGCTGATTATAGCATTATCCTGTTTTTTGTCAACTCTTTTGAGACCACGGCTATTGCAGTTCAAACATATCTTTGCCGATACCGTATAACAGACAGTGCCAATTGTCCGACAGTTCTTCAAAAGGGACTTCGCCTTCGTAAACATAGCCGCAAAGCTTGCATATCCAGCGTTTTTTGGCAGAAGACGGCGTCGACGGTTGAACTGCGGATGGAGAAGATGACACTGGCATTGCGGTTTGGGAGTTTTTACACGCGGCACTACCAACCGAACGTCCGGCACAAAGACCTCACCTCCCCGCGCCACACACCGTCGGCACAAAAGACTCCCCGCGCTCCATTCCTCTCTGCCCCCCCTCTCCCGCCTCACCGCTTCCCCTCTCGCCATCGCTCCCGAAAAATTTCCTCTTGCCAAGCAATGAAAACTGTGGTATAATAAAATCCTACAATATAAAAATATGTCTATTATTAAAAACGGTTTTCACAATTTCGGCTTTGAGGTTTATTCCTGAATCCCCTGATTTGTAATGTTTTTTTCATAATATGGCATAAACAACTTTATGAGATAACCACGAAACGGCAGTCCCTGCGGCGTCGTTTCACGAAGGATTAGGTACAGGACCGAACCTCGTTAAAAAAAAGAAAAAATTATGAAAACTTTAAAAATTACAGTTGCAAAAGTATGGAACGCTGTTGTCAATGCCATCAGTCTGCTTATCGGATTAACATTCCTGCTGGTCGGCTACCTCGGTATCATACTATGCTTCATAGGAATACTGCAGTTCGGCGTAAAACTGTGGCTTGCCCCCAGTCATGTTATCTCCTGGATTATAACCGGAGTAATGTGGCTTCTTTTCGGTTGCACAGTACGAGTACTATGCAGTTATGTTAAAGATATGTCTCGCGATATCAAAAACAATGAGCACATCGGAACCGATCTCACTAGAAAGCTAAGCATCCAACTGTAAAAAACAGAAGCTTACCGGCCTGGCCGATAGTTTTCTGATTATCAAAAGAAGGAGCGCCCGCAAGGCACTCCTTTTTTTATGACATCTGCCCCACTCCCTACCCTCTACTTCCCGCGCTCTCCGCCCCACAGCCATACTCCCTGCCCTCTACTCCCCCACAGCCACACTTCAGCCCCTCCTCATCCGCCCCGTCGCTAGTGGCGCTGCCTCCCGCCGGAACTTTTCGCCATAAAAAGACAATAACTCTTTACAAACCGTTCCCGATATGGCACAATCACCGCCATAAGATAGTTTTTAAGGAGTGCCCGCCCATGGATAGCAACGCTGTTTGTCTGCACAATGCCACCGTCTACGCCGGTTTCTCGGTGATGAAAAATTGTGCCGTTTACATCAAAGACGGCAAAATTGCCGACGTTTATAACGAAAGGCGGTTCAAGCAAAAAAAGTTTTCGCCCCAGGTTCGCATCATAGATTTGATGGGCGCCAGTCTGCTCCCGGGGTTTGTCGATACCCACATTCACGGCAGCGGCGGCTATTCCACCGACGATGCCTCGCCGGAAGCCATTTTGAAAATGTCCGAATTTCTGGCGGAAAACGGGGTAACCTCTTTCATTCCGACCATCAACGCCTCGCCTGAGCCTGAGCTGATGAAAAAAATGAAAGCAATTTTAAAAGCGATGGGCAAAGAAAAAGGCGCCAGGATTTTGGGAATGCATTTGGAAGGGCCGTTTCTCTCCCCCGAACGCATCGGTGGACAGTTGGCCGAAGGCTTATCTGCCGTCGATTTGGATTATATGAAGCGGATTGTCAAAGCCGGACAGGGAAAAATCATCAATATGACCGTCGCGCCCGAGCTCAAAAATATGCGCGAGCTGGCGCTCTATTGCATCAGTCAGGGGATTATCCTTCAGGCAGGGCACACCAATGCCACCTACGAACAGATGATTGAAGGGATGCAGGTCAAGATTATGCACCTGACCCATATGTTTAACGCGATGCGCCCGCTGCACCACCGCGAACCCGGCGTGGTCGGCGCGGGGCTGATACATCAGGAGCTTTCCTGCGAATTCATCGGCGACGGGGTTCATACCAATCCGAAATTGATTACCCTTTTGATGCAGAGCAAGCCGATTGACAAACTGGTGATGATTACCGACGCTTTGAAATACGCTCATGCCACCCCGCCGGAAGATGCCGACTTTTACTTTGACAAGTGTTTCAAACGCAAAGCCGATGAAGTCATTATCGGTTCGGGAATTACGATGTACGACGGTTTTCGCAATCTGCTCGAATTTGGCGTGCGGGTCGAAGACGCCGTCAAGATGACGTCGGTTAATCCGGCGGAAATTATGAAGCAAAACGGCAAAGGGATGATTATCCCCGGGTTTGATGCCGATTTGCTGATAATGGACAAAGACTTTAATTTGATTGATACCGTGGTTGGCGGAAAATTTATACGGGAGAAAAAATAATGCGCGTGATTATCAAAAACAACTATGACGAATGTTCTTTATGGGCTGCCCATTATGTGGCGTATAAGATAAAAGCCTTCCGCCCGACACCGGAAAAGCCCTTTGTGCTTGGGCTGCCGACCGGTTCCACCCCGCTCGGAATGTATCAGAGGCTGATAGAAATGGTCAAGGCGCAAGAGCTCTCGTTTGCAAACGTGGTTACGTTCAATATGGACGAATACATCGGCCTGCCGCCGGAACATCCCCAGAGCTATCATTATTTTATGCATGAAAACTTTTTCAAGCATATTGATATCCGCCCCGAAAACATCAATATCCTAAACGGAATGACCACGGACTTTGGCAAAGAATGCGCTGAGTATGAGGAAAAAATCCGCCGATACGGCAAAATCCATTTGTTTATCGGCGGCGTGGGAGAAGACGGACACATTGCCTTCAACGAGCCGGCATCGTCTCTGGCTTCCCGCACCAGGGTAAAAACGCTGACCCGGGATACGATTAAGGCCAATTCGCGCTTTTTTGACGGCGATGAGAGCCGGGTTCCGACCATGGCTTTGACCGTGGGCGTGGGAACGATTATGGACGCCGAAGAAGTTATGATTTTGGCAACCGGCCCCAAAAAAGCCCGCGCTGTGCACCATGCGATTGAATGCGGCATAAACCACATGTGGCCGGTAAGCATTTTGCAAATGCACCGTTACGGGATTATTGTCTGCGATGAACCGGCGGTCTGCGAACTTAAAACCGATATTGTCAATTATTTCAAAGATATTGAAAGCAGAATCGTCCCGTAAAAGCGCAACGCCCCTGCCGCTGTCCGCAGCTGCCGCCATTCCCCCGTAACGCCCCGATACGTCGCCGCTGCCATCGCCCACAACCACGCACCGTTGCCACCATCGTTGCCCGTGCTGCCCTCGTTGCCCGTGGCGCTGCCGCCGCTTCTCCTACAAATCAATTCTGAGCCAGGTAAACAGCACATTGCCGTCGTTTTTCACTCCCGGCACATACGTTGCGTTCAACGAAAAATTCTTGTACGTTACCGCCGCAATCGGCAACGGCAAAGGCACCGGAATATACGAATACTCGTGCCTCTGCGTCACGCCGAGCGTATAGCCGTATCCCCAATGCCAGTTTTTCTCTTCGTCAATCGCTTTGTTGATGAGGTACGCATAACCGAACATCGTCTGCATATAATCGTTGGAATCCTTAAACGCAATCGCATACAACCCGTGCCAGTTTTCGCCCTCATAGCGCGTCAGCCCGAAACCCAGCCCCCACGGCTCTTCGTTATATTTGTCGATATGCTCGTCATCATACGTCAGCCGGTTGTGCCAGACCCTGAGCGGCAGCATAACGTTCCATGTCCCCTCGTCGTAGGTCTGCCGCACGTCTTGCTTCAAGCCGCTGAAATAGTCTTCAATCACCCCGGCGCGGGCTTTCTGCACTGTTCCCGCCGCCGTCATCGCCGCCAATAATAAGGCATAAAAAATCTTCTTCCGCATAGTCCGTAATAGTCCGTTCGTCATCATTGCAAATACAGTAAAATCTTAGCGGCTTTCTGCAAAAGTTAAATATTTTTTTACACTTTTGCCCTAGTTTTTACATATTCCGATAACCTTGAGACCAAAGGAAAGTTCTATGCGTATTTTTTCCGTCCGCCTTGCCGCGGCTCTTCTTCTGTCCCTTTCGCTTGCCGCCTGCCAGGCCTCCGGCACCGCCGGAAGTTCCCGCGGCGCCAATGCCAGCGTTTTCACCAACATTCTGACCCTGCAGTTTTAAACCGCCTCTGAAGATTAAACAGCCCGCCAAAGTATAAAACCGCTCCGGCTTTATCCGTCTTAAATCTCCGACCGCTATAAGTTTTAAACCGTTTTTAGTTTAAGGAACCGCACCGCCATGATAGATTTGCACACCCACTCCACCGCCTCCGACGGCTTTCTTTCTCCGTCCGAACTCTTGCACGCCGCCGAAAAAATCGGGCTGGAAGCACTGGCGCTGACCGACCATGACGCCGTTTCGGGACTGGACGAGCTGCATGCGGCCGCCGCCAAAAACCGCAAAGTGGAAATCGTCAACGGCGCAGAACTTTCGGTATTTTATCCCGGCGCGGAAATGGAAATCCTCGCGCTGGACATTCCCGAAAAATCCCTGCCCGCGTTCCGCGAATATCAGCAAAACGAACTCGCGCGCCGCGACCAAATGGCGCACCGCCGCATCGAGCTGCTGCAAAATTTCGGCGTCGACATCACCTATGAAGAAGTCGCCCTGGACAAAGACGGCAACCCGCGCACGCAAATCCGCCGTCCGCATTTCACCGACGTCCTGCTCAAAAAAGGCTATATCCAAAACACCGAAGAAGCATACAAAGTCGTTTTCGCCCGCGGCGGCATCGCTTTTGTCGAAAACCGCCCCGCCCCCGCCGCAGAGATTATAGACTTCATCCGCAGCAACGGCGCCGCCGCGGTTATGGCGCACCCGATACACACCAAATTCAAGCCGGACATTCTCTACAACGTCGTCCGCGAGCTGCAACAGGCCGGCCTGAGCGGCATTGAGGTCTTTCACGCCTCGCAGCCCCGTGCCAACCGCCAGCTTTATCTGGACATCATCCGCGACCTCGGGCTGATAACCGCCGGCGGCTCGGACTTCCACGGCGGCACCGCCCACCCCGAAAACAAACTCGGCACCGGCCGCCGCCATAATCTCAATATGCCGTATATGGTCTTGGAACAGCTGCACGCCGCCGCCCCTCTTTCTTCTGCCTCTCCGGTTCCCCCGGCATCCTACTACGCCGAACTGGAAAAATACCTCTGACCCGCCGCCCTACACCCCATATTCCCCGCCCTTCTCGCCTCTGCCCGCACCTCATCGCCCGCTCCGCCAGCTCATCGTTCCCGTACCGCCGGCACTGTCCGCACCTCACCGCCCTTTCCTTTTCCCCGCGGCAAAAAAAATGCCGCCCCGCTTGATTTTTCCCCGCCCGCACCCTACATAAACCGACAGGACACATCAAAAGGAGCTGACATGGAAATTGAATACATCTACCCCGACCCCAAAGACGACAGGGATTTGGACGCCCAACTCAAAAAAATGCAAAAGGAAAACACGCTCGGATGCCTGATAATGGGGCTGTTCCTGTTGGGCGGCCTGTTCATTTTCCTGACTCTGCTGCCGATATTGCTGATTATCCTCGGCTACTCGATTATCGTCCTTGCGGTTTATATCGTCTATAAAGCATGGCTGGAAGAACCGGTGCTGAACCTGATACAAAAACTGAAATCACGCCGCAACGGCTGACGCCCGGCGCGCAGCCCGCCCCCCAATCCCTTTTCCCAAACAAAAAAAACACCCGCCCCCAAAAGGAGCAGGTGTTTCTTTACAAAACGCAGTACCGGCCGCATTCTTTAGCCGACACATACCGAACGCATTCTTTAACCGACACACACCGGGTGCGTTCTTTAGCCGAAACGTATGAACGCATTCTTTAGCCGACACATACCGAACGCATTCTTTAGCCGACACATACCGGTCGCATTCTTTAGCCGACACATACCGAACGCATTCTTTAACCGACACATACCGGGCGCGTTCTTTAGCCGAAACGTCAGACAATCTCTAGAAGTCCGTCATCTTCTACGCCGCAGAACATAATCCCGTCGCCGAACTGCTGTATCGTTCCCGTCCACAGTTCCCGCGGCATTTTTCCGCCCTCCGGCGAGCCAAACGCATACAGACTCAAAACGTCCCCCTTCTGCACCGCAAACAGGCTGCCGAGCAGAAAGATGTCGTCCGCACCGGAAATCAGTTCTTTTCCGCCGTCGTCATGCATCGAACATTTGCCGTCTTTTCCCTGCAAAACGTAGCAGAGATGTTCCTCGTCAAAATCCATGCCGTAAATCGACTGCGCCACCAGCACATCGTCGCCGTCATACAGGCTGACAACCGTATCTTTGCCCGTATGGTCCGGCGTAGCCGTCACATACCAGCCGTTGGCAAAAGCCCTCGCTTCCGCAAGCCACATCTGCGCAACGCCGTTATCGCCGCGGCACAGCATTCCGCTGAAACGTTCGCCGTCGCCGCAGAAATACCATCCGTTCGGATAGACGAAAATAGGATGTTCGCTTTCGTGCAGAAGTTCCGCCTCGGCGTTAAACAGCATCCACCGTTCTCCGCACATTGCCGTTACATAGCCGCACGCCGGTTCTTCGCCATAAGCACAGACGTTCTCCGCGGCTTTTCTGCCGTCGGGATAAAACAGCACGCCCGCTTTGTCGAACAGTGCCGCCGCATACATGCCGTTGGCTAAAACCTCATACCGGTCGTATCCCGCCTGCACCAGTTTCCCGTCGGCGCGATACAATTCCGCATGCTCCCCGGCCAAAACCGTAAACATCTTGCCCGGTTTCAATTCCAGCAGTCCGTACGTACATTCATACACCGTACCGGCCGCCGTGTCATAAATGGCGGTTTTGTCTGCAAATGTCAGCACATAATAGTCCGCTGCATAAAACTGATACGAGATAATGCCTTCCGCCAGTTTGGTTCCGGCACGGTTAAACAAAACCAGGCCGCCGCCGTCCTTTTCCTGTGTCAGGTAATACGCCCCGTCCGTCAGAACCGCCGCGGCAAAATAGCCGCTTGCCGCCAAACTCATATCCGGACGGTAAAGCGCCTTGATGCCGCCGATAAGGGTTTCAACCCACCCGTTCGGGTAAAGCTTAATTTCCCCTTCCGTGTGCATCAGCCTTTTGCCGTCTGCCGCAAAAAGCGAAGAAACTTCCCCTTTTCGCAACAAATACGCGTTCCCTGCCGCCTCAGCCGCATCAAAATCTTCGGCTGCAAGCCGCCCGCTGCTGTCATACAAACCGGAACGCCCGTCTGCAAAAACACAGCTGTACCACCCGTTGGCAAAACCGACATACGCCGCAACGCCGTCGGCAATCTTTTCGCCGGACACCACATTGTAGAATGTCTTCGGCTTTTCACAAAGAATTCTTTCCATCTTAAAAAGTTTTTAGGATTAAGAAAATAAGTAAAATTCTCACTGTGATTTGCCTTATAATTCCATAAAAATAGCCTTATAATAAACAAAATCGTATAAAACAGGACTCTCTCTTACCACCCGCCCCTAAAAATTGCAAGCGTTATTTGCACCGCCGCTCCCCTCTTCCGTTGCCGGAGCAATTTTCCCCTTGCCAAGCAATGAAAACTGTGGTAGAATAAAATCCTATAATATAAAAATATGTCAATTATTAGAAACGGTTTTCACAATTTCAGCTCTGAGGTTTACCCCTTAGCCCCCTGAGGTGCCGTTTTCATAATCTGACATAAACAACTTTATGAGAACCCCTAAACGGCAGTCCCTGCGGCGTCGTTTCACGAAGGATTAGGCTACAGGACCGAACCTCGTTAAAAAAAGCAAAAATTATGAAAACTTTAAAACTTACAGTTGCAAAAGTATGGAACGCAGTTGTCAATGCCCTCGGCCTGCTTATCGGATTGATATTCCCATTGAGCGGATGTCTCGGCATTATACTCTGTGCCATAGGAATACTGCAGTTCGGCGTAAAATTGTGGCTCGACCACAGCCATGTTGCCTACTGGATTATAACCGGAGTAATGTGGCTTACTTTCGGTTTTGCGATACGGTTATTATTTTTGTGTACGAAAGATATGCTTAAGGACATCAAAAAGAAAAATCACTTCGGAGCCGATATTGCCCAGAACCTGAGTATCAAGCTGTAAAAAAAAACAGAAAATTACCGGCCTGGCCGATAGTTTTCTGGTTATCAAAAGAAGGAGCGCCCGCAAGGCACTCCTTTTTTTATGGCTTATGCCGCCCGAACATTCCGTCCGCTATTTTTCGTCGTCTGCAAAATCATCGCCGTCGATGAACTCGTCGTCATCATCAAAATCGTCGTCTTCGTCGTCAAGCAACTCGTCGTCCTCTTCGTCCGCCGTCTGCCCTTCAAGCAGCATCTGCTCGGCAATTTCCGACTTCTTGCGGCGGCCGCGGCGCTTCTTTGCCGGCGCCTTTTTCGACAGCGCGGAAATAACATAATTGCCGACAACCTTGTACAAATCCACCAGATGCCCGTTATACATATGGTCGCCTTCTTCAATCATTGCGAAATCGACGTCAACATGCCGCTGCGCATTAAGCCGGAGCGCCAGTTCCTCGACGATTTTCGGGTCGCCGATATCGTCCATGCCGCCCTGCACCAGCAGCCCCGAAGTCGGACACGGCGCCAGAAAGCCGAAATCCTTTTCGTTTGCCGGCGGCGACACCGCAACAAAATTGTTGATGTCCGGACGGCGCATCAGCAGCTGCAGCCCGATCCACGCCCCGAACGAATATCCCGCAATCCAGCACTGCCGCGCGTCGGGGTTCTGCGCCTGCAGCCAGTCCAGCGCAATCGTTGCGTCCGAAAGCTCGCCCGGGCCGTCCTCAAACTCGCCCTGCGACCGCCCCACGCCACGGAAATTGAACCTGAGCACCGAAAAGCCCAAATCCCTGAAACAGGTAAACAGCGCATACGCCACCTTGTTGTTCATCGTCCCGCCGTACTGCGGATGCGGATGCAGAATCAGCGCCACCGGAGCGTCCGGGCGCTTCGCCTGATGATACCGCCCCTCCAGCCTGCCGGCATGTCCGTTAATGATAACTTCAACCATGTGATATTCTCTTTATTTTATCTTGATTTCAACCATATTACTGTTATATTACCTGAAGATTCTTAATTAGGTCTTAACACAGACAGGGGTTATAACAAAAATGAATTCAAATTTCAAGCAGATTCTTCAGGACCTTGACACGATAGTCGCCAAGGACCCCGCCACCACCGGCCGCTGGGAGGCGTTTTTGTGTTCCCCCGGCTACCACGGCATCTTGTTTTACCGCCTGTCGCACCGCCTGTGGCAAAAGGGCTGGCGGCTTTCGGCGCGGCTGTTGTCGCAGTTCGGAAGGCTGCTGACCGGCGTGGAAATCCACCCCGGCGCCCAAATCGGCAAAAATTTCTTTATTGACCACGGCATGGGCGTCGTCATCGGCGAAACCGCCGTCATCGGCGACAATGTAACCATGTACCACGGCGTTACCCTCGGCGGCACCAAGTCCTACGGCGGCAAGAGCGGCAAACGCCACCCCACGGTTGAAGACAATGTCGTCATCGGCGCCGGCGCGCAGGTTCTGGGACCCATCACCGTCGGCAAAAACGCCAAAGTCGGCGCCAACGCCACCGTGGTCAAAGACGTGCCTCAGAATACGACCGTCATCGGCACCGCCGCCCATCGCGCCGAAACCTCCAGAAGCTGTGCGTTCATCCCCTACGGCATTAACGCCAAAACTGCCGACCCGTATGAAAAACGCATCGCCGAATATGATAAGGCCATTGCCGGATACGACAAGGCTATCGCCGGATATAACAAAACTATCGCCGAATACGACCGCCGCCTCGCCGAGCTGGAAAAAAAGCTCGCCGCCCTGTCCGAACCCTCTTCCCGCCAGCCGTAGCAGCCCTTCCGCTCCGCACGCCATATCGCCGCCACAGTCGTACCGCAGCACCGCCGCCGCGCGCCTCCCCTCTTTGCCTGCACCCGACCCCTGAGCCATCGCCCGTACCGCAGCACCTCAGCACACCGCCCGTGGAACCACCGCCACAGTTACGCCACTGCCCGCAGAGCCGCCTCGCTGCCGCAGCACCGCCGCCCGCAGAGCCGCTGCCCGGTGCCTTACTTCCCGTCTTTTTTCCCGTCGCTTAAAATATTCACAATACCGTAGAGCGAATTCAGCTCCTGTTCGGTAATGTTCGCCCGCGTAAAAATATTGCTGACGTTAATCAGCAGGCTCCGCGTATGTTCCTCGTCTTTCAGGCGCGGGCTCTGCCTGATCCGCCCGGTCAGCGCGTCCAGAAACTTAAACAGCTTTTCCTTGCTTGCCACTTCGCCGCCGTTGGTAATAAACCGCCGCCCCTCGGGCGCAATCGTCGTTTTGTAATATTCGTACCCGATAATCAGCACCGCCTGCGCCAGATTGAGCGAGCAGTGCTCCGGATTGAGCGGCACTTCGATAATCGCGTCCGCCAGGCTGATGTCCTCGTTCTCCAGCCCCGTGCGCTCGCACCCGAACATAAAGCCGGTACGCCGCCTCGCCGGCAGATGCGTTGCCGCATATTCCGCAGTGAAAACTTCTTTGACCTGATGCCGCGGCCGTGCAGTGGCCGCATACACCGTGTCCAAATCCGCCAACGCCTCGCGCGTCGTTGCATACACTCTGGCATTAAGCAGAATATCCTCGGAATTGGAAGACGCCCGCAGCGCCGTTTCCGACACCGGGCTCTGCTCCGGCGCCACCAGCCGCATTTCCTTAAGACCGCAGTTCTTCATCGCCCGCGCCGCCATGCCGATGTTTTCCGCCAGCTGCGGTTTCACCAGAATAACCGCCGGCACCGTTATGCCCATACCGCCCGCATCAGTCATCGCACCGCTCACTCCTGTCATCGCACCACCCGCATCAGTCATCGCACCGCCTGCACAAATTTCCATCCCCTGCACCCCGTGCTCAGAATTCTCCTCCATTTCCGTCTTAATGTTTTCCATAAACTTACCTTATTAACAATTTGATTATTTAAGATATTTTCCCATTTTCTTAAAATCAACGCCCGACGCGCGTTCAAACTTCTGTATCATTCCCGTCATGCTCGGCAGCTTCGGTAACTGCAAACTGCGCTGCAAACGGTTAATCTGTCCGCTGAAATCAAACGTCGGCACCGCAAAGCCGGAATCCTCCTGCTGCACCTGTGCCGCCTGCCTTTGCTGCGCCAGCGCCCGGCGGTTTGCCGCGGTATTCGGCACCAGTGCCTGCCCCGCGCCGCTTTCGTCGCCGTCATCGCCGCCAAACGCGTCTTTCACTTTGTCCAGCAGCCCCTCGTCTTCCTCCGTCGCGCCGTTTTCGCCGGCATCTTGAATATACGCGTGGGTGCGGTCAATCGTCGCCGTCCCCTCCGCCTGATAATTCAGCGACCGCAGGTTCTGCCGCCGCTGCTCCTTGCGGTAAACTTCCGCCACCGCCTCGTCGTCGTTCGCCTCCAGCCAGGGATTCGTGCTCAGCTGCGCGGAATTTGCCTGCGCAATATTGAGAACCAGCGCCGCCAAAGCGGTCAATACAATCAAAATCTTCTGTGCCATAACCGTATCCTGCCGCAGTAAATATGATGTGTCAAGTTTAACCGCAAAGAATTAAGAAAAAGTTTAAAACCCGACCCGCTGCCGCCCGTACCGCCGCCCTGCCCACCACGCCGCCGCCTCGCCGCCGCCTCGCCGCCGCCCGTACCGCCGCCCTGCCCACCGCGCCGCCGCTCCTTCTCCCCCTTATCCCAACAAAAAACTTGACAAAAAAGCTTTATCGTCTATACTCGCACCATCAAAAAACTATTATGTCTCATTAAAATCTTATATCTTTATGGAAAAAAATATTATTTTAACCGCACTGAACGAAATCGGCGCAGAGATTGGCTATCCGTTTTACGTTTTTGAAGACGGAAGTTACAGCAAAAGCTTTGTCAACGGCAAAATGAATTACGCAATGGTTGTCAAAAAGAAATTCACCGCCCCGGGGATAGGAGAAAAAGCCGCCCGCGACATCCTGAGCACGGCTGAATCCGCATCCTCGCCCCGCGTGCCCGCAGGCCGCCGCAAGCTGACGCCACAGGAGGAAGATTCTCTGAAACAGGCTGAGTTCAACCTGTTGTCCCACAACTATCCGGGCAAACAAGGCTTGGAGCTTGTCTGCGAATTCGGCAGCCCCGAACTGCTGCAAAAGCATCTTTTTTACAGATGGCTCGTTCAACCGGACGACACGAAAGCCTGGAGCACACTGCTCGCGCGAACCGACCTTCCCAAACTGGAAGATTTTGTCAAAAAAAATCTGGACGAGCTAAGCTATCCTACAACATTGTGCCAAATTTTGCTGCTGGAAGGCAATGACAACCTTGCGCAGTGGTTTATTCAAAAACTCTGCGTACTTTACCAGCCTAAGAGAAAAATTACGCTTGAAAAAGCCTTAGTGGAACGCTGCCTGAAAAACAGAAGTTTCAGGCTGTTGGAAGAATATCTCGACAGGCAGAAGTATTACCCCAACCACAGCTTACAGCCGGAAGCGCAAAATGAGTTGATATCCGCCGCGGCAAAAGATAAAGCGCTGGGAGACTGGTATAAGGCTTATTACAGCACGCACAAAGGATTTTAGCCGGTGCAAATCAGACGGAAGCTTACGAACCTTCGGGTTCCGGGCTTCCGTTTTTTTATCCTCCCCCGCACATTGCCTCTCGTCCCTCGTAGCCTGCGGCGCTGCCACCTCGTTGCCAAACTCACCACCGCACCCCTCACCGCCCGCTCCCCCGCATTTCCTCCCGTCGCGCCTCCCTCTCCCCTTTCGCCCGTATATTCCCCTCTTTTTTTCGGGGGAAAAGCCGCCGCAAAAACTTGCGAAAATGCACAATGGGTGCATACTGAAAGCGCAAGTTAATTTACATTTGTTTTTTACATTTATTTTTTTCGGGAGGTACTTATGAAAAAATTTTCTCTGGCACTGGCTCTGTTTTTGGGATTTGGAGCATTTAACGCGCAGGCGTTCGACCTGACGGAAGCCGCAAACAAAATGGCCGACGGCATTAACAACACCGCTCAGGCGATTGAAGACAAAAAGGCCGAACAGGAAGCCGCCGCTGAAGCGCGCAAGCAGGAAGCCGCCCAGGCCAAAGCCGAGCGCGAAGCCAAAGCCGAACAGGCCAAAGCCGATTTGAAAGCCAAGCTGGAAGCAAAAAAAGCCGAAGCCAAGGCTAAGGCTGACGCTGCCAAAGCCGAACGGGAACAAGCCGCCGCCGAGCGCAAGGCAAAACAGGAAGAGCAGGAAAAGGCCCTGCAAAATGCCAAAGACAGCCTGAAAAATCTGAAAGGCGCTTTCGGCAAATAAACTCCGGCAGTAAAACCCCTGCATCAACAGCAACAGCCGCCAGGCCCCAGGCACCGCGGCTGTTTTTCTATATAGGATAATCGCTTTTATAGGATAATCGCTTTCCCTCACAAGCCCCCGCGGTCAGCCCTGGCTCAGACCTCCCGCCGCCATATTGCAGCACAGCCCGCGGCCAAACGTACCGCCGCACCGCCGCCATCCACAGCCCCGGCGGCACCCCCGGCACACACCTTCCTCAGCCAGACTGTCCGCCCTGCAGCGCTGCCGCCACTTTCATCTCTCTAATGGGAAACCACGCCCTGCAGCGCCGCCGCCTTCGCACTTCTAAAGGAAACCTCGCCCTGCAGCGCCGCCGCCTTCGCACTTCTAAAGGAAACCTCGCCCTACAGCGCCGCCGCCACTTCCGGATCTTTGAAATAGCGCACGACCGACTTCGTTATCGCCTCGCCAAGCTTGCGGCGGTAAGCCGGCTGGCGCAGGCTTTTCTCCTCGGTATAGTTGGAAAGGTATCCGAGTTCAATCAGAACCGACGGGATGTCCGGCGCCTTCAGCACCGCGAACCCTGCAAATTTGTGCGCATTGCTCACAAGTTTAACTTTCTGACGCATTTCATTAACAACATAGCCCGCAAATTTGGACGACTTGTTGCGGCTGTCATTTTGCGACAGGGAAATAAGCACGTCGTTGATTTCCGGCGAATTGTCGGAGAAGTCCATGCCGTCAATGATGTCGGCTTTGTTCTCGCGTTCCGCCAAAGCCGCCGCCTCTTTGTCGGAGGCGGTTTCCGACAGCGTATAGACCGAAAGCCCCCGCGCGCTGCGGTTAGCGGCGCTGTCGGCGTGAATGCTGATAAACAGGTCGGCATGGTAGCTTCGGGCAATGGCGACGCGTTTGCGCAGCGGGATAAAAATGTCGGTGGAGCGCGTCATATAGACCTTAAAGCCTTTCGCCTCCAGCTGTTTTTTCAGCTCTTTGCCCATCGAAAGGGTAATGTTTTTTTCATAAGTGCGGTACGAGCGGCCAATGGCGCCGGGGTCTTTGCCCCCGTGTCCGGGGTCGAGCACGACGATTTTTTTGCGCTTGACCGCGCCGCTGTAGGCATTTTTCAGGTTGGATTTCGGCGACGGGTCGGACAGCCCCTGCGAGCTGAGGTCGATAACCAGCCGCCAGTTTTTCTGCCCTGCCTGCGGCTCAATCGTAAATTTCTTTTTGATATTGACGTTGTTGTTGATATCAAACACCAGCCGCTTGCCTTTGATGTCGGGTTTGTTGCCGACGCGGAAATCGCTGATAAGCCGGTTTTTGGCGACTTTCGGCGAACCGGAAACAGTCGCGTTCTTAAGGTCGATAACCAGCCGGTTCGGCGAGTCGAGCAAAAACGCATCATAATCAAAATCCTCCGTACCGTCCAAAACGATGCGGATGCCGTCGTTCTGCTGCCCGGTGCGGACGTCTTTTATCGTGTTGAGCGCATACGCCGCCCCGGAGGAAAGCGCCAGCAGCGCGGTGCAGAGCAAAGTTGCCAAAGTTCTTTTTATATTTTTGCAGTTCGTTGTCATAGGTGTCAAATTAATCTGTCGTCAAAACTGTTACAATCTTTTTTAAGAGTAACCCACAAGTTCTTAACATTGATTTAAAAACCGGCTATACATTCGGCGAGGTGCATTTTTTCCGTCCCCGCCGGACATTAATCTTTTTTTTAACTTTTACCGTTATTATATCATAACAACAGCAATGAAACTAGGAGTTAACAAGTATGTCTGTAGGTAAAACAGTCGGCATCCTCGCTGACAAAATGCTGAAATTGACCGGAAAAGCGGTAAAGAAACTGGAAGATTACGGCGCCAAATCCGCCGAGGAAAACAATAACGACAATGCCCGCAAGCTGGCGGAAACGATGAACAAACTCGGCAAAAAGCTGGAAGAACGGCACGACGAATATATCGCCCGGGTGGAAGAAAACGCCGACGAACTGGCTGAAAAGGGCAAAGACGCGCTGGATAAGCTGAAAAAAGTTTATCAGGAGATGAAGACGCGCGCCGACGCTGCCAAGGAAAAGGCGGAAATCGACGCCAGACGCGATGTTGCGCCGGAATCCGCAGAAACTGAGGACAAAGCCGCGGAAAAAAAGGCGGAAACGGCTGAAGAGGACAAATAGCCCCGCAGCGCAAACAGCCGGCAGCGGAAATCGCCGGCAGCGGCAAAACCGCCCCGCCGCGCATATCGCCGGCAGCGCAAACAGCCGGCAGCGCAAAAAGCCGGCGGATTGTTGCAGCAGGCAGCCGGCCGGACAATATTTCGGACATAAAAAAACTTCCCCGCAAGAGGGAAGTTTTTTTGTTTCGAAACGAATTCTGTTTTCTCATGCTGCATTCTGTTTTCTCATACTGTAATAGAACTCGTCTATGGTCTGCGGGTCAAGAACGGCACTCATCCCCACCTTGCAAATCGCCAGCAGCAGCCCCGTTATGGCCAGTGCCAGAATATCCGTCAGCCAGATTGAGTTCGGCCCCAGAAGCAAAGCGCAAAATCCGGCCTGCGAAACTATCCAGAAGCCAAATGCAGCGGCAATGGCGCCGTACAATGCCAGCATACCGCAGGAAACGGCATACAGGCTTCCGCCCAGCAGCTCTTTGTTTTGTCCGCGCGTGATGCAATAAAATGCCACGGCGCCGCAGATGGCCAAAAGCAGTATTATCGGAGTAACGATAAACAACCGGTTGCCTCCGGCGGCTTTGAGCAGCTCGGGCAATTCGGTGAAACGCAGATAATCAAACAGGCTGTATATGGCATACAGCATTATGATTGCCGTTCCGATTGCCCTGACGCACAAGCGGCGCACATAATCCTGCTTAATCATTTTTTCCCACAGTTCCTGCGGAAAGCTTTCATAATATTCCTTTGTCCGGTTAAAGATGCCGAACCGGCGGATAATCTTTTCCCTGAAAGGAACGGAAGCTTCTGCATTTTGGCGGGCCTGTAAGATACGGGCTTCTTTTTCATAAACACCGTTGTGGTATTTATTTAAGATTTTCTGCATATCCTGCTGCATCAAATCTTTTTCTATTTCTTTAATTGTTTTCATAATCTGTATTTTTAGTTCATAATAATTCGGAAATTAAATAGATTATAGCACAAAAAAAGCGAGTGTGCAACAGGAAATTTTCATCAGCGCCGCAGGCGGCGGCAAAACCGCCCTTTGAGCAGGCTGCGTACTTTTTATGTACGCCTCCCGCTCCTGACAGCCGCCCGAACCGGTTCCACGGTTTATCCCGCTCCTGGCAGAGCGGCGGCAACGCCCGAATTTAGCTCCTTACAGTTAAAACTTAACGCCGTTTAAGCCCAATCCGAGCTCCCCCTTTCGACATCCATCCGGTTTAAGCGCACCGTTTAAACATCCTTCCGTTCCGCCTCAGTCCGAAGCCACCCCTGTTTTAACTTGGCGATAACGAAAATCAGCGTAAACCACAGCATAACGACGGCAAGCGAAAAAACAGCCCCCGACAGCAGTGGCAGTCCGCCGCTCCGCAGCATAAACGCCAGCAGCAGTGTCCCCAGACAGCGCAGCGTCCACATCGCGCAGCCGGAAGCGGGTTTGTCCCGTTTCTGCATAACTTCCACCGCAACGACGCAGCAAAGGGCAAAAAACGACAGCGTCCACGCGGCGGCAGCTTCATCGGAACCGGCAAGAGTAAAAAAGACAAACGCGGCATTAGCGCTTATGACAGCCCCCGCCCAAAGCGCCCAGAAAAAAAATTTATTTTTCATAATCTACAATTTTTAGAAACAATTATATAAAAAAAATAACTTCGCAGCCGGCATTATACAGCGGATTTTTATTTCTGCAAGCTCTATTATCCGTCCCCTCTCCTGCGCAGTCCCGCTCCGCAAACCTCTCCTTGCCCGCCGTCCCCTCTCCTGCGCAGTCCCGCCCCGCAAACCTCCCTTTGCCCCGCCGTCCCCTCTCCCGCGCAGCCCCGCTCCGCAAACCTCCCCTTGCCCTCCCCGGATAGATTTTAGTTTATATTCTTCACTTTGTCCTTTACTTTTGGCTGAGCGGCATTAATATCTATACAACTTGGTTTATATCAGCATAAAGGACAGGCGATGAAGAAAATATTATCCTTTTGGATGGCACTTATCTGGCTGGCACTGGCCGCTCCGGCGCAGGCGCAGCTCAATGTCAGCATCAGCGGCGCGCAGCAGGAGCCGATTCCTGTGGCTTTTCCCGAAATCCTGTCGGACAATCAGGGCATCGGCGCGTTTCTCGGCTTTTCGTACGCAAGCAAAGTGCGCGACGTCGTTTTGGCGGATTTGGAGCGCAGCGGCCTGTTCCGCATCATCAACGAGCGCAGTTACATTCAGAAGTTCACAAGCTTTGACCAGCAGCCGATATTCGGCGACTGGAAAGTGCTGAACGCGCAGGTTCTCGTGCAGTCGTATATTTTGGAAGAAAACGGCTCCGACCTCAAACTTCGTTTCAAACTCTGGGACATCGTCAGCCAGAAAGAGCTGCTGTACGAAGTTTACAGTTCCTCAAAGGATAACTGGCGGCGCATGGCGCATTCGATGGCCGATGCGATTTACGAACGCCTGACCGGCGACAAAGGCTATTTCAACACCGTCATTGCCTATATTTCCGAAAGCGGCCCCTCGGGCAAACGCGTCAAACGGCTGGCGCTGATGGACCAGGACGGCGACGGCCACCAGTTCCTGACCAGCGGGGCCAATCTGGTGCTGACGCCGCGATTCTCGCCCGATATGCAGTATATCGCCTACCTCTCGTACGTCAACAACAAGCCGCGCGTGTACCTGTATAACCTGCGCACGCAGCGCACCGAACTGCTGGGCAACTTCCCCGGCATGACGTTCGCGCCGGCGTTCTCGCCCGACAGCAAATATCTGCTGATGAGCTATGCCAAAAACGGCGTTACCGATATTTACGAAATGGATTTGGCCACGCGCGAAACCAAAAAGCTGACCTCCGGGCCGTCGATAGATACCAGCCCGAACTATTCGCCCGACGGTTCCAAAATCGTGTTTAATTCCGACCGCGGCGGCAATCAGCAATTGTATGTGATGAACCGCGACGGCTCCGACGTCCAGCGCATCAGCTTCCGCCAGGGGAGCCGCTACGCGTCGCCGGTATGGTCGCCGCGCGGAGATTACATCGCGTTTATCCGTATGGAAGGCAACCAGTTTAACCTCGGCGTTATGTATCCCGACGGCACCGGCGAACGCACCCTCGCCACCGGGTTTTATATCGAGCGCCCCACCTGGTCGCCCAACGGCCGCGTGCTGATGTTTTATCGCCAGAACCGCGGCACCGCGACTTCTGACGGCGCAACGCAGCTGTATTCCGTGGACATCACCGGCACCAACGAACGCCTGGTGCTGACCCCCGGAGACGGCAGCGACCCCGCTTGGTCCCCGCTGTTGTAAAAAGAAGCCCCGCCCGCCCCGGAGACGGCACCCGCCCGCTCTCCGCTTTGTCAGGGCGCCGGCATTGTTGCAAGCCGTCTGTATGGGCGGCTTTTTTTTATTTGACTTTTGAGTGGGGACGTATAAGATAGCTAATCGCCGGATGGCGGTGAATAAGCTTTACAAATAAGCCGCGCTGTTTCTCGAGCAGATTTCAACATCCGGTCTTACTACGGATTGGAAGGCAGTAAAATAAGCGTATGTAAATATGTGAATATACTGCACTGTTCTTTGGCAGGTTTCAACTTCCAGTCACCTTATGGATGGATGGCGCGAATAAGCCTATGGCAAATAAGCGCGAGTTGGCGACGTACAACTTTTTCACATCCACCCGCCTTATGGGTGGAGAGCGCGAATAAGCCTATGGCAAATAAGTGCAGCTGACGTTGTACAGTTTTTCAGTCTCCACCCACCCTATGGGTGGAGGGCACGAATAAGCCTATGGCAAATAAGCGCAACTGACGTTGTACAGTTTTCCAACCTCCACTCGCTTTAAATAAGCTGCCTGTATAGGCGGCTTTTTTTTATTTGACTTTTATAAACGGGTATTGTATATATTGCAATATGGAATACCGATAGGTATTTCTGAGGAGTGGAAGCCTCTTTATTTATTAACGACGTAGCATAAAACGATATTTGTGCCCAACAGTCTTGTGACTGGGGGTTTTTTGTGTAAGCAAAAAACTGCTATTCTCGTTAATGGCCTTCCAACCCCAGTCACCTTATGACTGAAATTTTTTGTATGCAATTAATTAAATATTAAGGTTTAATAATATACCCTAATTATGGAATGCCGGATTGGGGTTCTGGGGAGTGGAAGCCCCATAACGAGCGTCTATATTTAGACGGAGCTTTTTGAAAGCCTTTTAGTTTATGACTGGAAGGTAGTAAAATAAGCGTATGTAAATATGTGAATATACTGCGGCTATCTCGTTATGGTCTTCCAACTTCCAGTCACCTCTTTTTACAAAGGGTGACTTTTCTTTTACATATAAAGATGAAAGGAAGTCAGGATGACTAAACTGATGATATTAGCAGGCATATTTACCGCAATCGCTTACCAACCCGCACACGCTCAACTGTATGATTATGCTTCAGAACAAGCATACGGCAGGCGTGTGGAACATGGCGCCGCATACAGACAAGACGGGGGCGCCGTGCGTTACCGTTCTGCCGGCGAGGGGCGCTATGTTCGCATTCCGCCTGCGCAGAGAGAAGACCGAAGATACAGCCGTGTCGCACAGCCGGCAATAACCGCGCAGCCGGTCAACACGCTCCGTCCGTATCTGGGCGTAGACGCGGGAACAACGGATATCGGCTACAGCGGTTCAGAGGAAAAATATTTCTTAAAAGACCGGGCAATGTTTGTCGGCGGTGCGGCAGGGCTGCGCATCGGCAGAAACTGGGGCGTAGAGGTGTTTTACCAAACCTCAAATACGGCGAAAAAAACGGCTGACGACGAATGGCGCACCGAAGGCGATTATACCGCGTACGGCGTGGACGCGTTGGGCTTTCTGCCGTTGAACGACCAGCTGGAACTGGTAGCGGCAGCGGGTGTCGGCAAATATGAATTTGACGTTAAGCTGAAATACAGCGACGGCATCCACGAGTTCAGCGGTTCGGACGACAACGTCGGCTACCGCTTCGCCGCCGGCGCACAGTATAACATCACCGGCCATTGGGCGCTGCGGGGCATGGTGCGCTATGTCGTGCTGGACAGCGAATATATTGACGATATGCTGGAGTTCTCCCTCGGTATGCGCTATACGTTTTAACCCCGGCACATTTGCCGATAAAGGGCGGCAAAATCAGAAAAACACTTTACCTTTCCGGCGGCGGCATATTGCGCCAGTTCCCCCTCGCCCATAAATTTTCCGTTGCCGATAACAACAGGCAAAACACCGGCGGCAAGGGCGCAGTCAGTATCCTGCTTGGAATCGCCGACCAGCCAGACAGTTTCGCGGTTGATGGCAAAATCCGCATTTTTCAGGGCGGCAAAAACAGGGTCGGGCGCAGGTTTGTTGCGCGGAGCATCGCCATTACCGAGGACTGCATTAAAAACAATATCAGGAAAAAAGTGCCGCACTTCCGCCGTCAACAGCGCTTTTTCCTTATTGGAAACAACGTATATGCCGACACCTGCGTTTATGCAGCTGCGCAGGAAATCCGCCGCGCCGGGAGCCGGAACAATCCGCCGCATTCCGTGTACCCGATAATATGCAAGATAATCATCGTATGCCCGTACGCTTTCCTCACCGAAAAAATTGGGGAAATTTTCTTTCAGCGATTTTGACGTATCACGATACTTCCGTTTGGTCTCGTCCCACGGCTCCCTGCCGTATGCGGCCAGCGTATGCTCCATCGCGTCAACAACGGCAGGGCGTGTCTCGGCCAGTGTCCCGTCCCAGTCAAACAAAACCGCCCGTACCATACTTCCTCCCAAACTTCCGTATCCGCGCTGCCCCGCCGCAACATCCGCGCCGCCTCATGACACAACCTCGCCGCCTCATCGCACTGCCCCGCCGCAACGTCCACGCCGCCGCCTCATCGCGCTGCCCCGCCGCGACGTCCGCGCCGCACCCGTCGGAGACAAAACTTTCGTCCGTTAAACGTTGGTCTGCCACCCCTTGACGCTCGTATCCTCGCTGCCCTGGTGCACCACAATCTGCGGATAAGCGATGTTGATATTCGCCTCGCGGAACCGCCGCAGGATTTCGTACCGCACGTCGCTGCCCGCCGACCAGCCGCTCCAAATGTCGGAAACATAAATCCGCAGCTCAAAATCCAGCGAAGATTCGCCGAAATTCTTAAACAGCACATACGGCGCCGGCACTTTCATCACCTTTTTGCAGCTCCGCGCGCATTCCAACAGCAGTTTCGTTACCTGCTCGGCGTCCGAATCATACGAAACCCCGACCGCTATCGTCTGCCGCTGCCAGTTGTTGCCGTGCGTCAGGTTGGTCAGCGACGACGAAATCAGCGTCGCGTTCGGAATAATCACGCTCGCCTTGTTAAAGGTTTCCACCTCCGTCGAGCGGATGTTAATTTGTTTGATTTTTCCTTCTTCGCCGCCGATAAGCACCCAATCCCCGACCTTAAACGGCCGCTCAAACAAGAGGATAATGCCGCTGACCAGGTTTTTGATGACGTCCTGCAGCCCGAAACCGATACCGACCGACAGCGCACCGGCGATAACCGCAAGGTTGGACAAATCCACGCCCATCGCCACAATCGCCAGAATGGCGGAAATGATAAAGCCCGTAAAGCTGAACCCGGAAATCAGCGAATGCTTAATTCCCTCGTCCATGTTGATGCGGTTCAGCAGATTGTTCGAAAGCCGGTTTTTCATCATCTTGACCAGCGTCAGCGAAATCAGGAAAACCAGCAGCCCGGTAACGATTGAAATCAGCGAAATGTTGATGCCCCCGACCTTAAAGCCGAACACCAGTTTCTTTACCGCCTGCAACATAAACGCCCCCGGCATTCCCCACAGCGTCAGCAGCGAATAGATAAGAAACAGCACCAGCAGCGGCGTTACCAGCAGCGTCATCAGAAAATCCGCCTTCGACAACAGCTGTTTGCGCAGTTTAAACGTCTTAATCCAAAAGACGATGCTCCGCCTGAGCAAATCGGAAATAAACCGCCGCACGATGACAAACGCGCCGATAAACAGCACTGAGGCGATAAAACGGTTGAAAATAAAGGTCGCCAGTTCCGGATACCCGAACAGCGAAATGCCAAACGTCAACACCGCAAAAATTGTCGTAAACACGATGATTTTGGAAGAAAGGCTCATATTCTCCGGTTCGTCGTCCGCCAGCAAAGCCGCCGCGCTTCCCGCCGTCGGTGCCGAAGTGACGATTTTCTCGCTCGCAACAGCCGTACCGTTCACAGCTGCCGCCGCCATACCCGTGATGCTGCTACCACTGCCTGTGGTGCTACCACTGCCTGTGGTGCTACCACTGCCTGTGGTGCTGCCACTGCCTGTGGCGCTGCCACCCGCCGCGCTCCCCACGGCTCCTTTTGTTGTCCCGGTTCCGACGGTACCCTCCCCCGCCGTACCTGTGGTGCTGTTACCACTGCCTGTGGCACTGCCACTGTTGCCCGTGGTGGTGCTACTACTGCCTGTGGCGCTGCCACTGTTGCCCGTGGCGCTGCCACCATTGCCGCCCGCACCGTCCCCCCGGCTTTCCTCCTCATTTTCTTCGTCGCCGGCTCCCCGGTTTCTAATCCGCCCCAAAATCCGCGACGTCATCAAAATAATGACAAACGCCTTAATTGCGTCGCCCGCCACTTCCAACAACAGCGTCAGCGCCTCGCTCGCTTCAAAATAAGCCGCAATCTGCCGGATACACCCGACCGCCCCGAGCAAAATAAGCGACAGCGTCGTCGCCGCAAACACGCGCTCAGCCCTCTCATCGGAAATATTAAACAGCCGCCAGCGCCCGTTCCACGGTGCCAGCGTAACCCGCGCCAGCGCCCGGATAAGCGTAACATACAACGAATAGTACAGCACATTGGCCAAGACCACGCCGAACTTGCTCTGCGTCAGCGTTTCGTTGGTCAATTGCCACAACAGACACCCGCCGATAAGCAGCGACGGAATCACCCCGTACGCAATCGCCGTAATCACCGCCACCACGATTTTCTGTCCGTAACGGGGATAGTCTTCGGTATGCCCGTACCCCCATTTGTTAATGATATACCGCCGCAGGAACAGCCCGAACGACAATGCCAGCCCCAAAATCAGCAGCACGTACCACCCGCCGTGGTAAACGTTCTCGCGTTCTTCCGCCGAAAGCCCCCGGTACCACTCGACCGGCGAGATTGCAATTTCCCAGAAAAACACCGCTGCGTCGCCGATGGCCGTAAAAAAGTTGTGCGGCGCAATCAAGACATTCTGCTCCGCCACCAGATTGCCGATGATAATCCGGCTCCGCGCCTCGGAAATAATCGAATTCAGCCGCGCCATTTCGGTTTTGAGCAAATTCGCCTCAATCAAACGGTTTTTATAGTTGTTCATCACCGCCGTATACTTGCTGCGCATTTCCGCAATCGCCGGGTCTTCGTTTTCCCCTTCCACCGGCTCCGGCCCCAATGCGTTCAATGCGTCCTGCACGTATTTGGAGTTCTTTTCAATCCCTTTGGCCGCAAACTCAATTACGATTTCCTGCTGGGTCAGAAATGCCGCGGCATCGTCCAGGCTCTGACGCGTAAACTGCTTTTTCCGGATGGATTTTTCAATTTCCTCCAGCTGCCCCGAAACGGTCTTGTAGTCAAACGCCGCCTCGTTCTCGGAACCGGAAACCTCGCCTTCGTCAACGCCGAGGGCCTCCGTTTCCGCACCGCCGGAGCTGCCGCTCGTTTTCGCACTGCCGGACTTACCGCTCGCTTCAGCGCTGCCGGACTTGCCGCTCGTTTTCGCCGCCGTTATATCGGCACTGTTCGTCCCGACGGCATGCGCCGTTTTTTTCCCCGCCGCCGCAACATCGCCTGAAATAACCGCCAGCCCGGTCAGAACCGCAGCCGCCAGCATAACGCCCGAAACCCAAAGTCTTAATATTTTGCCCATTTGCTTTTCCGTCCTTTTCTTCTGCCTTTTTTCGTTACGTTATGCCGACAGCCCTAAACTGCCGCCGTTTCTCTCGGTGCCCTGCCGTTTCGCCAACCCGCCGGAACATCGGCGGTACAGCCCTTGTTGCCTGTGCTGTTGGCACCGTTTCCCGTGCCGCCGGCACTGTTGCCCGTGGCGCTGCCACTGCCTGTGCCGCCGGCACCAAAGTCCCCGTCTAAGCTTTCGCCAGCACCGCAGTCATCACCGAAAACGCCAGTTTTGCCCCGCCGGCGCGCAGGTTGTCTGCCACCGTCCAGAAACTGATGCCGTTCTCGACCGAAACATCCTGCCGCACGCGCGACACATAAACGCTGTCCTCACCCTGGACATCATCAACGCTGACATAGCCCGCATCTACCGTCTTGTCAAAAACGACAACGTTTTTCTGCGCCTTCATCGCCTCGCGTACCGCCGTCGCATCAACTTCATCGTCAAATTCCGCATTGACAAACGCCGCATCGCCGATAAACGTCGGCACGAACGCACAGTTCGCGTGCACTTTGATGTCGCTGTCAAGAACCTTTTTAATCTCGGCGTTAATCGCCCACTCCAGCGATGTTTCCTCGCCGATGAACTCGCCGACCTGCGGCAGAACATTAAACGCGATTTGCTTTTTGAAAATCTGCTCGTCATCAACCAGCGTTTCGTTCAAAAAGATTTTGCGCGACTGCGTAAACAGTTCGTCCATCGCCTCATGCCCGTGATAAGAAGTGGAGTTAAACGTCGTTACCACCAGCCGCTTAAGCTTGTGTTCTTTGATGGTTCCCGCCAGCGGCAGCAAAATCTGATACACCGCCGACGACGGCACGCCGATAACCTGCGGCAGCCCGTCCGTTGCCTGCCCGTTCCCCCGTTTCAACAGTTCGCCGTTCAATTCGGGAATAACCAGCGGAACCGAACTGTCGCCGAACGTTGCCCCCGAAAGGTCAATCACACGGCATCCGGCACCTGTCGCTTTCTTGATAAAACGCTTGCCCTGTTCCTTCGTCGTTGCAAATATCGCAATATCGGCTTTCTTAAAATCAAATGTATCCAGTGCAGACACGTCCAATTCGTCATCTTCGCCGTATGACACCAGCGTTCCGAGCGGCGCCTTCGCCTCCAGCGCAAATACGTCGTCGGCCGGAATGCCGCTTTCGTTCAAAAGGTTGAGAAACTCCCGGCCGGTACTTCCTTTAACCCCGGCAACTGCAATCTTTGGCATCTTAACTTCCCTTTCATCAAACTTAAAACTTGCTGAACCTGACGTCCGCCCGGCATCTTATCCGGCACCTGCCCAGCGTTGTACCCGTTGTGTAACGCGGCTCTGTACTTGATACCGTTTAGACACCCGCCCAACGCTGTACCCGCTGTTTAACGCGGTTCTGTGCCTGATACCGTCAGCCCCCCGCCCAACGCTGTACCCGTTGTGTAACGCGGCTCTGTGCCTGCTGTCCAACTTGGCACTGTTGCATAATTTTTTCAAGTATTTTATCCGACTTTTCCGCTTTTTTGCATCTTCCTGCCAAACTGCCCATGCCGCACCGTCTCACTCTCTCCGCAGCGCCCCGTCCTGCGTCATTGCCGGCAGCGCAGCCGTTGCCGCTCCTTGCAGCGCCGCGAGCCATTTCTCGCGCCTGACCGCCAGCGGGATAGACGCGTTCGCCGGGCTCGTAGACGGCAGCACTTCCCACGTCCGACCCTCCAGCAGCCCCTTGTTGAAACGGCAGAACAGCTTAAACGCCGCCTGCCCGTTAAACAGCAGCCGCTCAATCTCCGGATACAGCGCAAACAGCGCCGCAAAATCGTTCGGCATCGCATCTCTGATGTCGGAATCAAGGCTTCCCTCTCGCGCGCAGCTCTCCGCCGCATCCCACAGCCCGACCCCGTGCGCCAGCAGCAGCCCGGTTTTGATGCCGTAAGCCGGCGGCGCTTTCGGGTCAAAAGGCTCGCCGTAAGCCTCAAAGACAAAACGCCAGAACAGGTTGTGCCGGTGCGCATAATACTCGCCCGCCGCCAGCGACGCCTCTCCCGGCATGGAGCCGATAACCAGCGCCCGCGTCCGCTCATCGGCGATATAGGAAAAGCTGTGCGGCATAAAACCTCCCTGAAATGCTGTTTCGTTGTTTTCTTCCACTCATAAACTCCCGCAATGATACGGCATAATTTCCGTCCCCGCAATCCCCCGCCGCAAGTTATGCACGCCGTTTCGTTCTCCGCCCCAACGCCGCCCCGCCGCACGCTCTCCGCCCGCGGTTATTCCCCTCGTCTCACGGCTACCTTGAAAACATCTCCGCCCGCCATATATAAGCCGCAGCACCACCCGCCCAATCCCTCCGGATAGTGCCCGCCTCAACCGACACACCCGCCCAGTCTCCCGGACGGCATCCGCCCCGTCGGCCGGCGCATCTGCACCCCTCAACCGACTGCCACGCGGTCATATCTGCCCGCATACCCGTTATCATATCCACTGTTATATCAAGGAGAAAAAAATGTTTGCGATTCGCGCTTCCGGCGACCGCGGCCACACCCAAACCCCGTGGCTCAACAGCCGCCACACCTTTTCGTTCGGATCCTATTACGACCCGCGTTACCTCGGTTTCAGCGACCTGCGCGTCATTAACGACGACGTCGTCGCCCCGGCCGAAGGCTTCGGTACCCATCCGCACAAAAACATGGAAATCGTTACCGTCGTGCTCGACGGCGAGCTGGAACACCGCGACAGCATGGGCAGCCGCGGCGTCATCAAAGCCGGCGAAATCCAAAAGATGAGCGCCGGCTCCGGCATTACCCACAGCGAGATGAATCCGTCGCTCAGCAAACCCGTCCATTTTCTGCAAATCTGGATAGAGCCGAACATCGACGACGTCAAACCCGAGTATATGCAGGCCGCCCCCTCGCCGCAGGAGCTGAAAAGCCGGCTCGTCCGCATTGCCTCGCCCAAAAGTACGGACAGCCCGATAACCCTGCACCAGAATGCCGAAATTTACCAGACCCTGCTCGAGCAGGACAAAACCGTCAGCTTTGATATTACCCCCGCACACAAAGTCTGGATACACATCGCAACCGGTGCCGTCAGCCTCGATGGACACCCTCTGATTGCCGGAGACGGGGTCGCCGTCGCCAACGAAACCGCCGCAATCGCGCTGCGCGGCATAGACCCGCTGTCTAACGTGCTGATATTCAAGCTCCGCGCCTGAAAAAGGAGCGCAGTTTCCCGCACCCCTCTTATTATCGGCCTTCGTCGCAGCATCAGAGCGTCCGAACCGGCACCTTGGCTTTTCAACCGGCATTCCGACCGCTCCCAAAAGCTCCGGCACTCGCGCCGGCTTCTCCGGTATCACAGCAGTTTCTCCGGCACTCACGCCGGTTCCCCGTCTCGCTCCGGCCTAGAACTTCTCCTGCAATTCGAAGAAATAAGCTTTCGGATGGTTGCATACCGGGCAGACTTCCGGCGCCTTAAGGCTTTCAATCCGGTGTCCGCAGTTTGCGCATTCCCAGATAACCTTGGTCGGGCGTTCAAAGACTTTTCCCGCTTCCAGAGCTTCCAACAACGCATTGTAGCGTTCTTCATGCCCTTTTTCGATTTTGCCGACCATGCGGAACAGGGTCGCGATTTTCTTAAAGCCCTCTTCGTCGGCTTCCTTGGCCATCGTGTCGTACATGTCGGTCCACTCGTAGCGTTCGCCGGCCGCCGCGTCTTTCAGGTTTTCGATTGTCGAGGGAATTTCCTCGTTATGCAGCAGTTTGAACCAGATTTTGGCGTGTTCCTTTTCGTTGTTCGCGGTCTGTTCAAACTTGTCGGCAATGATGTTATAGCCTTCTTTCTTGGCTTTGGACGCATAGTAGGTATATTTGTTGCGCGCCATCGATTCGCCGGCAAAAGCGGCCTGCAGGTTCGCTTCGGTCTTAGATCCTTTAAGTTCCATAGAGTTTTCTCCTAAAAAAAATGTTGCGGAGAAATGATAGCCGCCTCCGCAAACATAGTCAAGAAAAATCATCTGATGCGGCCGCCGTTTCATCAAACCGTCCGCAATGTCCGATAACCGGTTAACTCTGCGCGCTGACCTCTGACGCCGTCCTCCGCCTTTCTTCCAGCTACGTTACGGCTTTCGGCACACAATCGTTTAATTCTATGCGCTGACCTCTGGCGCCGTCCTCCGCCCTTCTTCCCGCAGCATTACGGCTCTCGGCACACAATCGTTTAATTCTGCGCGCTCGCCGCAGCTCCCGGATTGCCCGCGCCGCCGGTTCCCGCGCCCAGGCTCTCGGCCGCCGCGGTATCTGCCGCCGCGTAAGCCGTCTGTCCCTCGGCCAGCGCCGCAATCTTCGCCACCTCGGCCTTAAAGCGCTGCAAATCCTTGCCTGCCAGATTGGTTCCGGTCGCCGCCTTGACTTTCAGCGGGTCGACCTTCTTGCCGTTTTTAATTACCTCAAAGTGCAGGTGCGGCCCGGTCGAACGTCCGGTCGAGCCGACATAGCCGATAACCTGCCCCTGCTTGACTCTGACGCCCGGACGGATGCCTTTGGCAAAACCGTTCATATGCGCGTATCCGGTCGAAAACTCCGAATTGTGGCGGATAACCACATAGCGTCCGTAACCGCCGGCCCACTGCGCGCGTTTGACCACGCCGTCCGCGCTCGCGTAAATCCTCGTGCCTTTCGGCGCCGCATAGTCCACGCCGCTGTGCAGGATGCGCCGCTTCAAAATCGGGTGCCGCCGCCAGCCGAAACGCGACGAAATCCGCGCCGACCGGAATTCCATCGGCTTGCGGTCAAGAGCCCTTTTCAGCACAATCCCCTTGGAATTGTAGTAGTCCACGCCGCCATTCAGATCTTCGTAGCGGTACAGCGCAATCTTGTCCCTCCCCAGATTCAGCTCCGCATACAGAATGTCGCCGTTTTTGACGACCTTGCCGTCCGGCGCCACCTTGCGGTCAAACAGAACCTTGAACGTATCGCCGCTCTTGATGTCCGAACGGAAATCGACCGTATAGGCGAAAATATTGATAAAGTTGCCGATAATGCTGGACGGCACGCCCGCATTCTGCATCGCCGCCGCCAAAGACGAGGTAATGCTGCCCTGCGCCGTCTGGTTCTCGGTCTTTAATTCCAGCTGTTCCATCTCCGCAACGTACTTTTCGTCTTCGTTGCGCGTAACCACATATTTGGTTCCCGCCGTCGGCTCAATCACAATCTTGTCCACGCTCAACAGCTCGCCGAACGGCACGTCCACCGTTTTGACGATGTCGATTTTCTGCCCCGCGCGCAGGTTGCGCACGTCATACCCGGCTTCCTTAAGGCTCTCCGCCGCCTGATTCGCTTCCTGATACTCCATGCCGAGCTTTTGCAGAAGCCCGATGAAGTGGTCACCCTTTTCCACGGTCAAAACGTCCTGCTTGACTTCGGGCTGGGTTTCTTCGCCCTCGACCGTCCATTCCACCGCCGGATTGTCAAAAGACTCGCCCTCGCCGGCATCAATGCCTGCCATATCGGCGCCGGCCGCCGTCCCGGACGCTCCCGGCACCGCCAAACCATCGCTTTCTCCTTCATAAACCTCCGGCACTGCCATTTTTGCGACAGCCTGCTGCTCGGCGTTTTCGCGTTTTCCTTCCGCCGCCAGCCGCTCCTCGGCGACAATCTGCTCCGGCGTTTCAAAATTCCGGCTGACCACCAGCACCAGCGCAAAGGTTACCACCGCGCTGTAAATAAACAAAAGCCAGCTCTGCGTACTCCATCCGCGTCTGCCCGAACTCATAATATTGTAAGAAGCCATCATGTCCCCCGTAATTAAATACTGTATGCGACCTTAAAAGATGAGGGCGAAACTGAAAAGCCCTTTTTATTTTTTATACACACCAAATAAAACCGTCTGCGAATGTCAGCCGGCCTTTGACCTCCGCCCTGCGGCATTTACCCCGGTCCGTCAGCCGGCCTTTAACCTCCGCCCTGCGGCATTTACCCCGGCCCGTCAGCCGGCCTTTAACCTCCGCCCTGCGGCATTTACCCGGCTCGTTAACCAGACCTTAAATTTTGCCCTGCTAACATTCATTTAGGTATTGATTATAAGGTAAAATTATTTACAAAAGGTTAACCGATGACAAAACGCCCCGCCTCCCCGCAATCTTCCCCTGTTGCCGCCCGCAGCCGCCTGCGCTCCGCCTCCCCGCAATCTGCCCCCGTTCCCCCCGCGGCGCCGTCCGCCGCCGACCCGACGTTCAAAATGCTCTACGTCCTCGCCATCATCATGATTGTCGACGGGCATGTCGGCTCGTCCGATTACCTCGACTTCAACGGGCTGCTCCGTTACCAGAACTACCATATCGCGCTGTTTATGTTCGTCTCGGGCTATTTCCTCAACCTTACGCGCGGCTATAAGGAATTTTTCGCCCGCAAAACCCTGCGCCTGCTCGTGCCGCTTTACCTTTGGAACGCGGCTTACGGCGCCCTGTGCTGGTATCTGAACCGGCATCAGGGCTTTGCGCTCGGCGGGGAATTTAACCTGTATAACCTGCTCTATGCCCCGCTTGTCGACGGGCACCAGTTCATTTACAACATGGCGTCATGGTTTCTGGTGCCGCTGTTTCTGGTACAGGCCGTCGGCTATTTGCTGCTGCGCCCGTTCGCTCCGTCTGCCGCCCGCCGCACCGCCTTAACCCCGTCTGCCCGGCCGCAGCCCGGCAGTTTTTTCCTGCCCGCCGTTATATTTTTCGTCCTGTCGCTGGCACTCGGCTGCTTTGCCCTGGCGTACGCCCCCGAAAACCACGGCGCCCGCACCCTGGCACTGACCGCTCTGCGCACGCTCTACTTCATGCCCGCTTTTGCATTCGGCTTTCTTTACCGGCACGTCCTCGCCAAATACGATACTGTCGCCACGCCGCTTTACCTGTTTATCGTTCTCGCCGCCCTGACCTGCCTGACCCAAAAATTCCCCGGCTATAACCATATCCCTTCGTGGCTGGACACCGTCGACGCCCCGGCGCCCGCCATATATGCCATAAGCCTCCTCGCCGTTCTGTTCTGGCTGCGCGTTGCCCGGGTTCTGTCGCCGTTGCTCGTCCGAAGCCGCCCGTTGCAATATATTGCGAACCATACCTTTGACATCATGATGCACCACTTTGCCGGCTTTATGCTTGCCAAAGCCCTGTTTCTGCCGTTCATTTCCGCCCCCGCTGCACAATTCCCTTCCGCCGCCGCAACGCCTCTCGCTTCCCGTGCCGACACCGCCGCCGCCCTCGCCCGCATCAAAAGCGACATATGGTACTATCCTTTCCCGGAAAGCGGAGAAGCCTCGGCCTGGCTCTATATTGCTATATCTATAGTCATAGCACTAACGGCAGGCTTTACAACCCGCAAAATTTATGCTATAATAAGCCGAAAGTTAAGCCATTTTTAAGGGTCGCATTTGTATAATCGGCGCGTTAAAATTCAGGCTGACAGGGAGGTACTATGACAAACAGCTGCGAAAAAGGCCGTTCAATGATAGAGATGCTGGGTGTACTGGCAATCGTCGGCGTCCTTTCCGTCGGCGGCATAGCCGGCTATTCCAAGGCAATGGGCAAATACAAAACCAACCATTTGATTGAGCAGCTGACCATGCTGATTACCAATATCCGCAATTCATTTATCGGCCAGCATGACTTCAGCGACATAAACAACAATTTGCTTATAAATATCGGCGCCGTGCCCGCTGATATGTACGACCACTCCCGCGCCAGCAATGACATCCTGCACGCCTGGAACGGAAAAGTAACCATCTTCCCCAGCGAGGCCTCCAATAACAAACAAATGGCCTTTGAACTCTATGTCAACAACATCTCCAAAAACGTCTGTATCGAAATGGTAACGATGGATTGGGGCAAAGACCCGTCATCGGGCTTTACAAGCCTCTACATCGGCACGCTGGAAGAAGACATTGCCGAACCGCAGATGAAAGACGTCCATTCGTCCGCCGACCGCAATGAAGCCAACGGCATATATACTATCGGCACCCACGACATGGCAATCCCGCTGACGCTGGAACAGGCATACGCCGCCTGCACCTGCAGCCCGGTCGGTTGCACCATAGGGCTGAAATATCTGTAACAGCCCCGCCGCCCGGCAGATTACAAAAAAAACGACAGGCCTGAAGTTCACATACCTCCCTCCCGAATATTCAGGCCTTCCTTTTTGCCTGTAGCTTACACCTACAACCTACAGCTTACAGCCCGCAGCACGCCGTCCATGCGCCGTTGTTTCTCACGCCAGCACCGTTCCATGCGGCACGCCGTCCCGCTCCGTCTCTACGCTCCGGCCTCCACTCCGCCACACTCTTCTCTCTATATGCAACACGGCGTCCCGCGCCGTCTCTCCCCCGACAGAAAAGCTCTTTTCCATGCGCTGTCCCGCCCCCTCTCTCCCCTATACGCATAACAAAAAAGGGGCGCGGTTTTCCGCACCCCTGTCAGCAACCCGCCGGTTCTCCCGGCCGCTTACGCTTATTTGCGCTTGGCTTCCGGCATCGCTTCCGGCGCCTTGGTTTCCTGTTTTACCTTCTCGGTAACCGGCTTGTAAACGGTCTTCTCCCACGGACTCTTCTTGTCGTAGAGCTTTTCGCAGATAGACAGCCCGACGCTTCTCAGCGCTGTTTCGGTCGGAATGAACAGGTCCATGCCCTCTTCGGTCTGTTTTGCCGAATTGGAAATACCGTTGACGGTGCCAAGCTTGTCAATCAGAACGCTGCCGACCGCCACTTTCTGCACCAGCGTATCAACGATAATTTCGGTGCCGAGCGTATCGGAATAGCGGTAGCCGTAAATTTTGCCGCTGTCGTCCATATAGTTCTTCGCCGCTTCGCCGTCCTTGTCCAGCAGCCCCAGCGAGATGTAGCCTTCCTGGTCAATCGGCGGCAAATCAAGGTTAAGGGCAATCGGCGTATAGGTAACCGGCTTTTCAAGGTGCATCAGCGCCGTGTTCTTGCTCGGGTTAACGCGTACCGCCTTGGCCTTGAGCACATCGCCGTTGATGGTCTTGACGTCATAGGTATTCTGCAGCTTGTTGACCAGCCCCGCCGACGTCAGCACGAACGAGTCGGAAATAACCAGCCCCATGCCTTTCTTGCCTTTGGCATTGGTAATCTCAACCACCGACCCGCGGATTTTGAGCATATTCTCCGGGCTCAGTTCTGTGTACGGCGGCCTGTCAACAATGCAGAGCTTGGCATCAACAGCATAGCCGTCAAGGTCGACCCAGTTGTCATCAACAATCGTGCAGCTGCCGTCGGAAATGACGTTGCCGTCTTCGTCAATGCAGTTTTCGTATTTGCGGAAACTGTCCTTAACGCCTCCGGTTTCTTCAATCTGCGGCGCAATCGCCTTGTTTTCGACTTCCACGCCGCCTTTTTCCTCAACCGCCGGGATATAGTCTATTTCCTCGACTTTCGGTTCAATCACGGGTTCGGGCGCCGGAGCCGGTTTCGGCTCCCCGCAGTCCTCGACACATTCGGTCTTGCACTCGCGCCCTCCCCTGACGTCCGGTTTGCCGACAACGCAGGTTTCGGTACAGACTTTGCGGCACTTCGGCTGCTCGCACTGCTGTGAGCACTTCATTGGACAGCTTTCAACTGTTTCAACCGTCGTAACCGTTGTCGTTACCTTTTTCTGCGGGCATACCGGGCGACAAACCTGGCGGCACACCGGCTGCGGCGTTTCTACCCGCGTCGTGGTGATGATTTTTTCCTCTACGGTCTTGGTTTTTGTCTTAACGTCGACAAATTCCTCCACTTTCGGTTTACCCATCGTCACCGCGCACGGACACGCCGGCTGCGGACAGCTGCATACCGGCTGGTTGCAGGTGCAGGTCTGAATCGCAGCACACGGGCACGCCGGACGTGCTATCGCCGGGCATTGCGGCTGCGGCGCATAGGCGCAGCTTCTCGTATAGGCGACTTCCTTGGCAAAGCCGCATTTTCCCGGATTGAACTTGGCGTCAAAAGCGACCAGAGCCGCACGTTCCGCCGCCTGCTCTTCGGGGCTGACGCGCTGTGCCAGCTGGTACTCAAACCCCGGCAGCGAAGACAGCCGCGCCGCCGCGTCGGCAAACGCCAGTTCCGCCAGTTTGACCTCGGCTTCGTAAACGCCGTTTTCAACTTCGGCATAACCGGAAGTAACGCCTTTCCATAAAACTTTCGTCTGGCTCAAATTCATCAGCCGCCATGTAACCGTCATCTCGGCCGTGCCGTTGCGGCGGTTGTCCTTGCGCGCCTTGTCCCAGTCATACTGGTCGCAGACGTTCATAAAGAAGTTGGTGATTTCCGCCGTCAGCGCATATTCCGGCAGCTTGACCGACGGGTCGGCAAGGCAGACGTCCGGAATATCCATAATTTTGTAACATTTGTCAGCAGATTTTTTAAAGACGTCGTTAAACGCCATGTCTTTCTGAATTACCCGCCCGTGGTTCAGCATCGCCTTTTTCGTAAAACGGCGGCATCCGAAAATCCGGAAACGGTAGTTGCCGACATGGTTGGCATACGGGCTGAACCCTTCCTGGTTTTGCAGCCGGAAATCGACGTGCGTCAGCGCAAACGGCGCCAAATCGCAGCAGTTGCGGTTGACGGCGTTGCTCTTGTAGCGCGGCTGCGCCAGAGGATAGTTCCGGGTTTTGAACGCCGGCATCGGGCAACTGGGGCAGTTTTTAACCTGCGTCCCGTCCACGATTCGCACAGCTTTGTTGGATTTCGGCCGGTCGCAGTTCGGGCACGACCCGCCCGGAAAAATGCTGCCGTCCACTTCCGGCGGACAGTCCGGACAATAAGAATCCGGCCCCGCGGCCGCCGCAGCCGTGGCTCCGAACGCGAGCCCCAGCGCCAGCACCCCGCAGAATAACTTGTTTAAAACATTTGTTGCTGACATTTTATTTTATCTCCTGTTAAGGTTTTATTGCCTCCCCGCGCGGCATACCCGCCGCCTCGGTTTGGTTCTTGCCTCCCCGTACGGCATACCCGCCGCCTCGGTTCGTACGCTTTCGCCCTTCTTTACTTCTTCCCCGCAGGCCGCCGCGTCAACGGCCCCCTGCGATAAGACAAGGCTTCAATCAGGTGCATTTTAGACACCTTTTTTTCATTTTGCAAGTCTGCAATCGTTCTTGCTAACCGCAAAATACGGTTCAGGCTTCGCGCCGTCAACCCGCACTTTTCCGCCGATTCCGCCGCAAACCGCCGCAGTTCCGGCCCCATGTCCAGCGCTTTTTCCAGCATATCGCCTTTCAGCTCAGCATTGCAGGTCAGGCCCGCCGCCCCGAATGCCGCAAACCGCGCCGCCGCAATCTCCCTTGCCGCCAGAACCTGCGCCCGCATTTCCGCCGACCCGGTTCCGGTCTTGCCCGAGGTCAGGTCATACGGGCTGACCGCCGGCACTTCAATCTGCAAATCAAACCGGTCCAGAAACGGCCCCGACAGCTTCGCCAGATAATCCTCCGCGCATTGCGGCGCCTTCGCGCACATCCTCCCTTCCACGCCGAAAAAGCCGCAGCGGCACGGGTTCATCGCCGCCACCAGCTGAAAATCCGCCGGATACACCGTATGCGCCATCACGCGCGAAATCACCGCCCGCTTGTTTTCCAGCGGCTGCCGCAGCGCATCAAGCGAAGAGCGCGAAAACTCCGGCAGCTCGTCCAGAAACAGCACGCCGTTGTGCGCCAGCGTAATCTCGCCCGGAATTCCCTTTCTCCCGCCGCCGACAAGAGACGCCATGGAAGCGCTGTGGTGCGGCGCACGGAACGGCCGTCTCAAATCCAGTTCGCCCCGCGCCGCCAGTTCTTCGTCCAACACGCCCGCAACCGACTGAATCATCGCATTTTCCAGCGCCTGACGCAGCGTCAGCGGCGGCAGGATGGTAACCAGCCGTTCCGCCAGCATTGTCTTTCCCGAACCCGGCGGCCCCGACATCAGAAGGTTGTGTCCGCCCGCCGCAGCGATAAGCATCGCCCGTTTCGCGCTCTCCTGCCCCTTGACGTCGGCATAGTCAATATTGTAAACCGCCGCGCCCGTGCCAGTCTCCCGGCCGGCCGCCGTCCGGTTCCGTGCGCCGTTCTTCGCCTGCTCCAGCCGTGCACCGTTCTCCGCCTGCTCCGGCCCCCGTGCGCCGTTCTCCGACACTCTCGCGCGGCCGTCATTCTCCGCCGCCCCCTCACGTCCGTTTTTTCTCTCCTCTGTCCCGCCGCGCCGCCGCTGCAACACGCCGCCGTCCGCCTTGCCGTTAAAATAATTCATCAGCTCCAGAATATGTCCTGCCGCCAGCACCGGCGCACACCGGCTCCACGCCGCTTCCGACGCGTTGGCCGCCGGGCAGACCAGCCCGCATTTGTCGGCAATCGCCCGCACCGCCGCCGGCAAAACCCCGTTGACACGCTCAATGCTGCCGTCCAGCGACAGCGCCCCCATAAAGATATAGCCCTTGAGCCGCGCCGGGTCAACCAGCCCCATCGCGCCCATCAGCCCCATCGCTATCGGCAAATCGAAATGTGCGCCTTCTTTCAATAAATCCACCGGCTTGAGGTTCACCGTAATATGCTCGCGCGGAAACTCCACCCCCAGCACCGCCAGAACCGCACGCACGCGCTCTTTGCTTTCGTTGATGGCCTTGTCCGGCAGCCCGACGATGACAAACCCGGGCATCCCCGCGCCGAGGCTGACCTGCACCTCCACGCGCTTCGCTTCAATCCCGTCAAACGCCGCTGTCTTCAGGCTGCAAATCATCTCCCGTTCCTCGCTGCCATCCCGCCTTTACTCCGGCTCATCATCGCCCGTTCTCCGTTTCACCGCCGCAACACAACTTCGTTTTATCACCAGCGCCATAACACACCTGCCATCGTTAAACCTTACCGCCACGGCGCCGCCTTACCACCGCGGCACCACCTCGCCGCCGCCGCGCCACCGCCGCGTCGGGTAGGTATTTTTGCGCAGAAAATCGTAATTCGCCGAAACCTGCGGGATGTCCGTTACCAGCACATACCCCGTCGCCCGGAAATTCTCCGCGCACTGCACGGCGCTTTCGCCCGGCAGGTCATAACACAAAATCTGCGTCCGCGTTACCGGATGAATCAGCAGAATTCCCTCTGCGCTCTGCGTGGCGGAAATGTCGCCGTAATAGGTCGGCATCGGCTGCGCGCAGGGCTGGTACGGCAGCATTGCTTCATCCGAACACTTGCGGTTGTTGGGACAGACTTTCACCCCGTTCAGCCCGACTTCCGGCTGTTCGCGCAGGGTACAAATTTCGGTTGCTTCTTTGTCCGACCACAGCCGCGTGCCGAGAAAACCACCACTGTCCGCCCGCTGGCACGGCAGCGCCGAAAGTTCTTCTTCTTCCGTCAGCACCGGATAAGTCCGCTCGTACGGATAGGTACACCCCGCCGCCGACAACACAGCCGCAAACAGCACAATCATCCCCGTTTTCCGCGCTGCGCCGGCCGCCTGCACCATACTTGTTATCGTGTTTCGTACCATACCGGCCGCCTGCACCGCGCTTGCCATCATTTTTCGTACCGTACCGGCCGCCTGCTCTGTACCTGTCATCATTTTCCGCACCTTCCGTGCGCCCCTGTTCTCTTCGCCTGTAAGCATCGTCAAAGCTTTCAAAATAAACTTATTTAAGGCGATTTTACCGGCCGTCCCGCCAAAATGCACGCAAAATATCAGGTTATAAACAAAAAATGCGCCCTCGCCGCACCGCCAGCCCCGGTCAACACCGCGTGCCTCTTTCCTGCACCAGCCGCCAAAACGCCGCACCGCCAGCCCCGGCACACCCGCCGATAACCGTACCGGCAGCGCCGCCTTTCATCTACCGGTGGAACAGCCGCTCCAGATCCACCACCTCCAGCCGCACATACGTCGGCCGCCCGTGGTTGCACTGCGCCGAATGCGGCGTCCGCTCCATCTCGCGCAGCAGGTGGTTCATCTCGGCGATATTCAGCCGTCGCCCCGCACGCACCGACCCGTGGCACGCCATCGTCGCCGCGATATGGTTGATTTTGTCTTCCACCACCGTCGTTGCGCCCCATTCCGCCATCTCATCGGCCAAATCCGCAACCATTTTTTTGATTGCCGCGTCCTTCAGCAGCGCCGGTACTTCCCGCACCATTACCCCGGCGCCGAAATCCTCAAGCACCAGCCCGAGTTTCGCCAAACTCTCAAATTCGCCCGCGAGCGCCGCTTTCTGCGTCAGCGACAAATCCACCACCTCCGGCAGCAGCAGCAATTGCGACGGCAGCCTCTCCCCTGCCGCCATCGCCGCCTTGAGCCGCTCCAGCACAATCCGCTCGTGTGCCGCATGCTGGTCAACCAGAATCAGCGCATCTTCCGCCTGCGCCAAAATATAGGTATCATGAAACTGCGCCTTGGCCACGCCCAGCGGTCCCGCCTCGTCTTCCGCGCCTGCTGCCGGCTCTTCCACCCGCACCGAAAACTTGCGCTCCAGCTCCGGCAAAACCCCGCTGCCGCGTCCGCCGCCCGCGCTCCCCGGCCGCCCCTGAAAAGCCGTAAACCGCCGGTCAGCCCCGTACGCCGTCCCTGCGTCAATCCCGGTGCCCATACCTGCGCCATAATACCCGCCGTTCACACCGCCGCGGCCTGTACCAAAGCCTGCGTCCGTGCCAAAGCCCGCGTCCCTGCCATAATCGCGGCCGCTGCCCGCATCCGTATATTCCGGCTCCCGCAACACGCCGCCCGCCGCAACATCTGCCGCAAAACTCTCCGTTCCTCCGCAGGCACCGTTCAGCCCGCCGCCCGGAACCGCCGCACCGTCCAGCCTTTCCTGCCCCGGTACAAAATCATCGGTCAGCGCCGCCAAATCAACCTTATCCGCGCTCCTCTTGTCCCCCGCCAGCAGCGCGCTCCGCACCGCCCCCACCAGCAGCGACCGCACGCCCTGCTGGTCAAAAAAGCGCACTTCCGCTTTCGCCGGATGCACGTTGACGTCCACATACATCGGTTCTACTTCTAAAAACAGCGCGCACGCCGGATAGCGCGAATTCTCCAGCACGCCCGCATACGCCCCTTTCAGCGCGCCCAGAAGCAGCTTGTCCCTGACCGGGCGGTTGTTGACAAACAGATATTGCGACAGCGTATTGGCTTTGTTATACGTCGGCAGGCTGACGAGCCCCGACAGTTTCATCCCGTCGCGCTCGCCTTTAACCTCCAGCGCATTCTCCGAAAACTCGCGCCCCATGACTTCCGCCGCCCGCCGGAGCCTTGCGTCAAAAAAATCCCCGTTCGCCGCCGGCAGCGCAATCTTCTTCTTTTCGTCAACGTAAAGGTAAAACGCCACTTCGGGGTTCGCCAGCGCAATGCGGCTGATAATGTCCGCGCACGCCCCCGCCTCGGCGCTGTCCGCTTTCAGGAACTTCAGCCGCGCCGGCGTCGCAAAAAACAAATCCCGCACCTCAATCCGCGTCCCCCTGGCGCGCGAACACGGCCGCACCTCGCCCTTCGCCCCGCCTTTGATTTCCAGCTCCCAGCCGTTTTCCGCGCTTTCCTGCCGCGTCGTGATTTTCATCTTCGCCACCGAGGCAATCGACGGCAGCGCCTCGCCGCGAAACCCCAGAAACTGCACATTGAACAAATCGTCCGACGGCAGCTTGGACGTCGCGTGCCGTTCCACCGCCAGCGCCAGGTCTTCCGCATCCATGCCTTTGCCGTTGTCCTCAACCGCAATCAGCGTCTTGCCCCCGGCCTTGAGCGTTACCTCAATCCGCGTCGCCCCCGCGTCCAGCGCGTTCTCCACCAGCTCCTTGACCGCCGACGCCGGGCGTTCGATAACCTCGCCCGCCGCAATCTGGTTGACTAAATTGGATGGCAAAACCCGGATAGACATAGTACGCGTTCCTTTCTTCAACAACTTCGGCAGCCCCGGCCGTACCCAGCCCATACCCGGCCGTACCCAGCCCATACCCGGTCGTACCGCACCCATACCCGGCCGTACTCAGCCCGTACCCGGCCGTACTCAGCCCGTACCCCGGTCGTACCGCACCCGTGCCCGGCGCTTCCGCCGGCTGCCTGCTTAACTTAAGAGCAGTATAGCGTGCCCCGCCCCAACGCCGCAATATGTTTTTGAGATGTCCACAACCCACCGCGCCTCATCACCTCCCGCGCCCCTCCGCCTGCTCCCCAGACCCCGTAAAAAGTAGTGACAAACAGACAAAAACACGCTGCACGCCGCATCAGCAAATTAAAAATTCTGAATAATGCAGACCATGACATTTGACAAGAAATTACGCCCCGGCTGTAAAACACAAAAAAACAGAAGCGCCCGCAAGACGCTCCTGTTTTTTTTATAGCCTGCTCCCGTCATCCGGTACGCTGTTTCTATGCCGCTTTTTCGGCACCGGCTCCGGCTTCTGCCCGCAAGGCCCGTACCTTTTCAATCAGGGCGCTCGTTGACCCGTCATGTCTCGGCGCCGCGCACTGAGACGCTGCCCCGCACTGGCCGGCTGCCGCAGTCCCGTTCCGAGCCGCTCCCGCGCCGTCGTTTTGCGCCGCGCTGCCCTCAAGCTCCGGCAAAATCTTCAGCGCCAGCTGCTTGCCAAGTTCGACGCCCCACTGGTCAAACGAATCAATCTCCCAAATCACGCCCTGCGTATAAACCTTATGCTCATACATCGCAATCAGCATGCCGAGCGCATACGGCGTAATTTTCTTCAGCAGGAACATATTGGACGGGCGGTTGCCGTCAAAGCTCTTGTTGAGCTTGAGTTTCTCAATCGCCGCTTCGTCCTTGCCCGCAGCGCGCAGTTCCGCCGCCGCCTCGTCGGGCGTCTTGCCTTTCATCAGCGCCTCCGCCTGCGCCAAAACGTTGGCGAGCAGAATTTCGTGATGCTTGCCGATTTCGTTGTGCGACACCGCCGGAATGATAAAGTCTACCGGCACCGGCTCGGTTCCCTGGTGCAGAAGCTGGAAGAACGAATGCTGCACATCGGTGCCCGCCCCGCCGAACAGCGCCGGCCCCGTCGCGTAATCGGTAATTTTGCGGTTGTCGAGCCGCACCGACTTGCCGTTGCTCTCCATGTCGAGCTGTTGCAGATACGCCGGCAGGAACTTCAAATACTGGTCATACGGAATCACCGCATACCGGTGGATATTGTAATAGTCGTTGTACCAAATCCCCAGCAGCGCCATAATCACCGGAATGTTCTGCTCCAGCGGCGCGGTACGGAAATGGTTGTCCATCGCCTCGGCACCGCGCAAAAGCTCGTGAAAATTCTCGTACCCGACAGCAATCGCAATGGAAAGACCGATAGCCGACCACAGAGAGTAACGCCCGCCGACGAAATCCCAGAACTCAAACATATTGTTGACGTCAATGCCGAATTCCGCCACCGCCTTGGCGTTCGTCGAAAGCGCGACAAAGTGGTTGGCAACCGCCGCCTCGCCCAGCGCTTTGACCAGCCAGTCGCGGCAGGTGCGCGCGTTGGTCAGCGTTTCAATCGTCGTAAAGGTCTTGGACGCGACGATAAACAGCGTTTCCTCCGGGTTAATCTGCCCCAAAACTTCCGCACACGCCGTGCCGTCAATGTTGGAGATAAAGTAGCAGTTGATGTCTTTCGCCCAGTATTTCTTGAGCGCCGCCGTTACCATATACGGCCCCAGATCCGACCCGCCGATGCCGATGTTGACGATGTTGGTGAGCTTTTTGCCCGTTGCGCCCTTAAACGCCCCGCTGCGCACCGCGTCCGAAAATTCTTTCATCTTCGCCTGCACGCGCAGGATTTCCGGCATAACGTCAACGCCGTCAACCGTTACCGGCCTGCCCGAAAAATTGCGCAGCGCCGTATGCAGCACCGCGCGGTTTTCGGTAACGTTGATTTTCTTGCCCGTAAACATATCCTCAATCCGGTCCTTTAAATTATGCTCGCGCGCCAGATTAAACAGCGCCTCCAGCACGCCGGCGTCAAAACGGTTTTTGGAATAGTCGTAGGTCAGATCCCCGAGCGTCAGGGTATATTTTTGCGCCCGCTCGCCGTCCGCGGCAAACAGGTCATTCATTTCGGTTCCGGCAAAACGCTTGTACTCGGTGAGCAGCGCCGCCACGGCATCAGATACTGCCATAATGTAGCCTCCTAAAAATCAAGTATGTCATCGCTCCGGCTCCCGCGCCCGTGAACGTTTCGCCCACTGCAGCGCCGCCGCCCGTGCCCCGTTGCCCTCGCTCCGTATGCACCGCCGCAGCCGCCCGCGCCGCCGGCCATCGCGTTAATGCCCGGAATATACGCCCCCGCCCGCCGCCTGTCAAGCTTTTCACCGCATTTTTCCCACATTTCCGCTGCCGCCCGCAAAACGCCGTGCCCGCCCCCAACGAGCCGCACCGCCCGCCCGCACCATATCCACCGCCCGCGCCATATCCGCCGCCAGCGCCATATCGCCCGCCAGCGCCACATCAAAAGTGCCCGCCAACCCGGCCGGCAGTTTCCCGACCGCAAAAACGCCGTGCCCGACCCCTCCCGAAACACGGCGTTAAACACAATCCTGCACAACGTCAGAAATTGATTTTCAGCCCGGCAAGCCCGTTCCAGCCTGTACGCCCGCCGTCCCGGCGCATCACCTCGGCAAAAAGCGAAGCGTCGCCGTTGCTGCTCTCAAAACCCAGGCCGTATTCGGCATAAGGCTCAATTTCCATATCCGGAAGGTGAACGCCGTTCGCGGTAACGTGCTGGAGTCCGGTTCCGGTATAGACATACCGCCCTTTGGCATAAACCTGCAGCTCGTCATTAAACGCCTTTTCAATCTTCAGCCCCGGCGCCAGCTCGTACATTGACAGTCCGTCAAACGCGACTTCCGCATTTTTGCCGGTCGTATAATCTTCGGCATCGGCATAAGTGTATGTGGCATAGAAGTTCGGCTGCACCGTCCACCCATTGCCCAAGACGCAATTATATCCGAATTTGGCGCCGATACCGCCGAGCCAGGCGTCAAACTTGCCGTTCTTGTCAAAATCATTGGCTTTTTTGCGGGCATATCCGGCATTCGCGGTAATTCCCCAAAAGGCGCTGCCTTTATAGAAATTCGCCCCGGCTCCCAGATACCAGACATTCTGTTCAATCTTTCCGGCGGCAAACTCGGCCTCGCCGTCTGCATATGCCCCGTATGCCGAATAAACCGCCGCCACGCCGTTGCCGTATGTTTTGACGCGGCTGTCCGCACCGGCTATCACGCCGTTAAACCGCGCGTCCGCGCCGTGATAATTCTTAAACTCCAAATCGTCAGACGAGGCAAACGGCTTGACCCACGCGCCGCCTCCGGCCTCTGCCGCGCCCCTGCGAAACGCCGTCCGGTCTGCGTCTGCAAGCACCCGGCTGTAAATTTCATCGTTCAGCACGCCGATAGACGCAACAACCGCCATGCCGGATTCCAAAACTTCCGGATTGAATTTGTCTTTCCGTTCCCGCCGCGTAAACGTAAATTCTCCGTTCTCGGGCAGATATTCGACGTCATAATTGTAAACCGGACCGGCGCTCTCGGCAATTTGCGAAGCCACCTGTCCCGCCAAAATATTGTTATCGGCAAACATAACGTGCGTCGTTTCCGCCTCGCCGTCCGACAAAACGTCCAGCGACTTGACCTCCACCAGCGCCAAATCGCCCGAAACCTCTTCGGCGCTCATCTCGCCCATTTTCACGTTTTCCAAATCCGCATTCACATTGTAAATATCCAGCTTGCCTCCGTTCAGAGCCAGATTTTTCAACTGCAGCCGCTCAAACCCCAGCGACTGAATATTCACCAAACCGCCATTCATGGCAAGCGAGTTCGTTCCGTTGCCGATAAGGTTTCCGCCGGCAATATTGGTAACAGCTGCATCGGCAACACCTGTCAAACCGTTTCCTTTGGCAATTCCGCTGACAATCTCTGCGTTTTTAATCTCCCCGTTTAAGGTAATTTCCCCGCTGTCATCACCGGACAAAACCAGCGTCCAGCCGTCTTCGCTGCCCGTAAAGCCGTCGTCAGACACGATATTGCCGCCGTTAAGGGTTTCCAGCGTCAGCGTCTGCCCGGCCATGACATACGCCGCGTTGCTTTCGCCGTTAGCCGTATTGCCCGAAAACGCCGCCGTATCGCCGTCCGCCCGGATGGTCATTCCTGCGCGCACATACAAGGCTCCGCCGTAACCGGCCGCCGTATTGTCTGTAAACGACGAGTTGGTTACCACCAGCCCCTCCGTCCGGTTATATATCGCGCCGCCGGAATTGGCTTCGTTGCCCTCAAAAACGCTGTTTGCGATATTGCCGCCGCCGTTGCTGTATATGGCGCCGCCCTGCGCGGCCCGGTTAGCCCTGAAAACGCTGTCCGCAATTTCTCCGGTGCCATAGCTGGCGACCGCCCCGCCGTAGCTGCTTGCATTGCCGGCAAACTCGCTTGAGCGGATATCCATCGTTCCGCTGTTATAAATGGCGCCGCCCATATAGCCGCTCTCCAGCCCGTTATAATAGAACCCGGCGCCCGCAACCGCTCCGACCTCGCCGTCATTAAAAATCGCGCTGCCGTATTTGGCGTTGTTGCCGCTGAAAATGCCGGTAATTTTTTCTATCGTGCCGATGTTTCCGATTGCGTCTTTCCCGTTAAACAACGCGCCGCCGTATGGGGTCGCCGTATTGCCGGCATAAAAGCCGCCCATCGTCCCGATTTCGCCCATATTAAATACGGCGCCTCCATAATATTCTGCCGTGTTGCCGATAAAATCCCCCTCAAACGCGGTGATGACGCCGGCATTGTCATTATACAGCGCCGCACCCCAAGACCCTTCATTTTTAAGAAAGTCGGCATTGAGCCTTGTTATCAATCCCGCATTATGCACGCCGGCGCCGCCGTATCCGACCTGATTGCCGACAAAAGCGCTGTCCGCAACCTCAAGCATTCCCTTGTTTGCCAACACGCCCGTGGAGGCAACACCGCTCCCAAGCAACCGTTCAAATCCGCCTGCGGAAACCGCATATTTCTTTTGGCCGTCCGTATCCGTAAATTCGACATAAATGCTGCCGTCCGCCGGTGCGGTATCGCTGACCGCATATTTTCCGCCGACATTTGCCGCGCTGAGCGTTTTGCCTTTGGCGATAGAAAGGCTGTCTAAATCATTATTGCCTGTAAGCGAATGCCCGTTGCCGTCAAGCGCCATATTCTCCGCCGTTTGTGTTCCGATGCCGGAGGCCAGCATAATATCCCGCGTCAGCGCAATCTCGCTTTCTCCGCCCGCCAGCGCCGCGGCAAACTCCGCACCGCTGCTAACCTCTGCCGCCCGCGCCGCACATACCGGCAAACCGGCCGCGACCATTAATGCCAAACCAATCTTTCTGCTCATGCGATTTTCCTTCCTTAAGTTCCTGTTGCGTATATTAAGCGACCGTTTAATTTCAGCGGTTTCATCATCTGCTTCTTTGAGGAAAATCAAGAGTTTTAATCCCAAAAAAGATAGACGGTGGTTGAGGATTTTAAACGGTCGTTTTAATTCAGCAGTTTTCTTCCCCGGTTAATTTTTTTAACTGTTTATATTTTAAAGAAAAAATTGACAAATAACATATCCTAAAGTATATGAAAAAAAACGACCAAATAAATTCCGCAACCGCATTTTCCCCGCCCGCGCCATTCCCCGCGCTACTCCCTCCGCGCCGTATCGCCCTCTCATCTTCCCTTCGCCCGCAACACGCCCCCTCTGTTGCCACGCCATATCTTCCCCCGCCCTTCCCACGCCTCCCATTCCCAACCCCTTGCTCCGGCAAACTTCCCCCCGCGCCTCCCATTCCCAGCTCCTTGCTCCGGCAAACTTCCCCCGCCCCTCCGTCCGAACCGCGCGTTAACCCGGCATTAACCCTCTCCGTGCTATCATGACGGCAAATCTGTTTTTTGAAAGGATGACAAAAATGGCAAAACCCGTTAAAAAGAAACCCGCTGCCCCCAAGGCACCCAAAGCAGCGTTGAAAAAAGCGCCGAAAAAAGCCCCCGCGCGCCCTGCCCCAATTTCGGCGGCAGCCCACTCACACGCCGCAACCTCGATTTCGGTAGCGGAAAACGCTGCCGAAATCGAAACTTTAGCAGCAGCCCAGCTGCCCCCCGAGAGCTCGTCCGACGCGCTTTCCCCGGCTGCCGGCAATGCCGCGCCCGTCCCGGCGTCCAGAGCCCCGGTTCGCGAAAAAATCAAAAAGCTTCCCGCCGCAGCCAAAGCCGCGCCGAAAAAAATCGTCGAACGCACGTTGGAAGCAACGCTGAAAACCGTGGAAAAAGCCGCCGAGACCGAAGCGCAGAAAGCTGCCAGAAAAGCCCTCAAAGCAACGGCAAAAGCACGTAAGGCGCTAAAAGCGATGACCAAGGCCAAAAAGGCTGCCCGCCGGGCGGAAGCGGAAGCCGCCGCGCTTAACGGCGCATTCCCGAAAACTGCAAATGCAGCCCCCGCTGCGGATGCCGCCACAGCTCCCGCCGATACAATGTCTGCCCGTGTCAAAAAGCTGCCCGTCGGCGCCAAAGCCGCCGCAGCCGGCATCAGGCAGGCCACCACTGCCGCCGCCAAAAAGGCCGCCCGCGAAATCAAACAGAAACTGAAACAGATTCTCCACTCCGCGGAAGAAGAAGTCTTCTATTACGAACGCCGCCAGATAATCCTGCTTACGGTGGTTTACGCCGCCATTGCCTGCCTGGTTTGGGTTCTGACCCGCTGTATGCTTTGTGCCGGACTGTTCACAAGCTGGGCGCTGGTCGTCTTTATGACTGTGGTCATGGCGCTGTCGCTCGCGGCTCTCGCCTCGGTCGTCTTCGTGCTGATATTCCCGCAGAAGCTGGCCGTCGTAACCAACGAAGGGATAAAAATCGACCACAACGCTTTCCTGAAATGGAGCGACGTCGCACTGGCCGAAGAAAAATATACCGGCTGGCTGACCCGCCGCCCGATAATCGCCCTGCATCTCGTTCCCGGCGCCGAATACCGCCTGACATTTATGCAGCACCTGTGCCGGCATAACGTGTTCACACCGTTTTCCATCCCGCTTTACGCGATGGTTCCGGAAGACGCCGCCAAAATACGTACGCTCGTTAAACGCTACGCGGAATATAAGGACAGCCGGGACTAGCCTTGACCGGGCTTAATCCCCGCCTTTCCGCCGCCGATGCGGCAATGCCGGAACGCCCCCGCGCCCCGGCATTTTTTATGCGCAGCAAATACCGCTTCCCGCCGCACGCCGCCATACCCGTGCCGCTGGCACCGCTCACAACCTCTCCGCCACAAAAAAGACAAAAAGGACAAAAAAAGCTTGCATTTAGCAAAACTTTGCGATATACCTTTTTCATAAAGAAAACAATTATGTCGAACAATTAATCTAAAATTTTTATGAAAAGAATAGCATTAGGCGTCTTCTCTCAAGAAAACGCAACAGAAAACATGTTGGAATATGTCAGACGCAATCATGAGCTTGAAGCTATGGAGCAATGGCGGATACTCAAGCGCCCCGGCGCAAAGAAAATCCTCCTCGAATATGTCAGGCACGGCGGCTTGCTCTGCTACGGCGTCGAGTACATCATCTTTCGCCTCTGGCCCAAATCCGACACGGCGGAAATTATGCTGGAATACGCCAAAAACGGCATACTGCCCGACGTAAAGTTTCTCCCCCGGCTGTTTAAGCTGCCTGACGCAAAAGAGATTTTTCTTGAATTCGTCAAACACAACCCGGACGGCCTCCGGGAAAAAGTCCAGCTCCAAATCCTCAACCGGCCTTACGCTGACGAGATAATGCTGGAATCCGTCAAACGCGGCGGATGGCTCTGCTATGATGCCCAAGTCAGAATGTTCGACCAGCCCGATGCAGGGAAAATCTTCCTTGAATATGTCAGACACAGGCATGAACTCTGCTACGGCGCTCAAGTCAGAATCTTTGACTTGCCCGACGCGGGAAAAATTTTTCTGGAATATGTCAAGCTTGGAAAGCCTCTCTGCTTTGATATCCAGCTTCAGATTTTCCAGCTGCCCAATGCAGGGGACATCTTTCTTGAACACGCCAGACACGGATGGTCGTTTTATGACGAACCCCTGAACCGGCTCTTTAGGCTGCCCGGCGCAGGAAAGATTATATTTATGTACGTCAGACAAAGAAAGATAGACGGCGTAAAAGAGATAGTCAGAGCTTTCAGACGACGTGCGTAAGAAACGTCTTTAAACCGAAAAGCGGCTGTTCCTTTATGGAGCAACCGCTTTTTTTATGCCAGCAACACAGCACGGCCATGCGTCCTCCAGCCGCCGCCCCCGCCGCAGCCGTCGCCGCCCACACGCCCGTAGTACAGCCCTGCCCGTGGCGCCGCCATACCCGTGCGCTGCTCTAGTCGCCCTCTTCGCCCGTATCGCTGATACTGCCCGTATCGCTGATACTGCCCGTATCGCTGATACTGCCCGTGGCGCCGGCATCGGCAATCCCTTTAACCACGCGTTCCAGCACGCCCTGCATTTTGGAAATCACGATGCCGTAGTTGGTAACCTTAACGCCCTGCCGTGCGCATTCGTTAATCCGCCGCCGCACTTCCGCGCGGTTCAGCATACAGCCGCCGCAGTGCACCACCAGCGCGTAATCTTCCAGATTATCGGGAAAATCCGCGCCCTGCGTCCACTCGAACTTCAGTTCCCTGCCGGTATATTTTTTCATCCAGTTCGGAATTTTGACCCGCCCGATATCGTCGCAGGTAACATGGTGCGAACACCCTTCCGCAATCAGCACCCTGTCGCCGTCTTTGAGCGTGTCAATCGCTGCCGCGCCTGCCAGCTGCGCCGCGAAATCGCCTTTATAGCGCGCAAACAGGGTCGAAAACGTCGTCAGCCTGATGTCTTCCGGCACCGCAGCCGCCACTTCCCTGACCGCCTGGCTGTCGGTAATGACCAGCGCCGGTTTTGCCGCCAGCCCCCGCAGCATATCCGTAACTTCGCTTTCCTTAACCGTCAGCGCCATCGCTCCGGCATCCAGCACTTCGCGCAAAACCTGCACCTGCGGCAGTATCAGCCGCCCTTTCGGCGCCGCCAGGTCAATCGGCACCACCAGCATCACCAGGTCTTTCGGCTTAATCAGGTCCGCTGCCAGCGGCGGCTCGTGCGCCAGCGGTTCCAGCACCTCGGCCATACGCCGTTTCAACGCGTCGATGCCCTCGCCGGTCTTTGCCGAAACTGCCACCCCGTCATAAAGCTGCATCACCGCCCGGTCAAATTTGCCAAGTTGCCGCTCGTCGCAGAAATTAAAAACCGGAATAAACGGAATGCGCTTCTCCACCAGTTTGGAAAGCTGTGTTTCGTTTTCTTTCGTAAGGCCGTCCCTGCCGATAACCAACAGTACCATATCCGCGCGGCGCAGGATTTTCTTTGCCGCCTGCACGCGCTGCCGCCCGAGCTCGCCTTCGTCGTCCAGACCCGCCGTGTCATAAAAGCTGACCGGCCCGACCGGTATCAGCTCATACGCTTTCGCCACCGCGTCGGTCGTCGTCCCCGGTTCGTCGGAAACAATCGACACCTCCTGCCCGACGATGCGGTTCAAAAGCGTCGACTTTCCCGCGTTGCGGTTGCCGATAATCGCCACCGTCAGCCGCATCCCCGCCGGTACGTTTGTATTCAGTTCTGTTGCCATAGTCGTCGTCCTTTCGTTAAAATTGTTTTCTCGCCGCCAGTTGCCTGTGCACCGTTATCTCCATCTCCGTCCCCGGGTGCCTGTGCACCGTCATCTCCGGCCCCGGGTACCTCCCGGGCTGTCCCGGCTTCCGCTTTTTTTCATTCCCGCCAGCCGGCCAGCGCCTTGTCAAAATCCACCCGGTCCAGCCGCTCCGGCAGCACCATGCCGTTCTTATGCCGGTCTGTAAACAGGACTGTGAGCGGAGCATAAAACTTCCCGTATGCGGCAAACCACGGCCAGGCCGTCCCCGGAACATTCATTTCCCCGGCATTAATCCGCACCACGCGCAGCCCCGCCTTCTGCAGCTCCCGTAACGCCAGACGGTTATATACCGACAACGGCGAATACGGCGCTTCAATGCTCACCAGTACCGGCACCGCCGCGCTGCCCTTCTCAGCCACACCGACGTCCGTCCCGCTGTTCTCAGCCATGCCGATGCCTGTCTCGCCCTTCTCAGCCATACCGACGTCCGTCTCGCTGTTCTCAGCCACGCCGATGCCCGTTCCAGTACCCGCCCCCGCTCCGGCCAGCGCCAATCCGCCTGCCGCCAGCAGATACCACACGGCCGCCGCAAACAGCCAATGCCGCTGCACCCGGTTAAACAGCTCCAAGCTTCTCTTTTCCGAACGCGTATGCTTAATTGTTTCTGCCACTGCCTGCGGAAAAGCATACCACAGCACAAACAGCAATACCAGCCCGGCCGTCAGCCCCAGCGCCGCCGCGCCGCCGAAACAACCGGCCGTCAGCCAAAGCAGCCCCGCCGCGTATACGCCGGTATAAAAAGCGTTAAACCGCCGCAGCACCGGCACCCGCAGCCATGCCGCAGCTCTCTGCCCCCACAGCTCCGCCGCTGTCAGCACTGCCAGCGGCAGCACCATAATTCCAAGCCAGATGCACCCCAGCCCCGCCGTCAGCTCCGCCCATGCCGGCGCCAGCCAGACACCGCCCGCCGCCTGTACCAAACTTCCCGCCGTGCCTCTCAAAAATTCCGCACCAGCGGCAAAACTCCCCTCCGCCGCGCTGCTCCATATTTCCGCGCCGTCCGCAAACAGCCCGCTCAGCGCCTCCGCTTTCAGCACCGTCGGAAACGCCGCCGCCAGCAGAACCGTAAACAGCCCGGCCAGCCAGCCGCGCCTGAATATTTTTTTCAACGGACGGAACAAAGCAAAATCCATATATCCGAGCGCTTCCGCCCACAGCGGCAAAATCACCGCCGCCGCTCCCGCCGCCAGCCACGGGTTATAATACAGCGCGCCGAAATATGCCCCCCGGTATCCGATACCCAGCAGTGCCAGTCCCAGCGCTGCCCCCGCCGCATACCGGCAGAAAATCCGCCGCCGTTCCGCCCTCTCCCGCAGCTGCCTTGCCAACCGCAGGAACAAGCCGAAAATTCCCGGCATCAGATTCAGCAGCAGCCCGTAGGCAAACAAAGTGCCCCCTGTTGCCCGTGCCGCTGGCACTGCCCGGGGTACGACCGTCATTTCAGTAACCGTCCCCGGCGCCTTACGCCCCCGGATACCTTCTCCCGCCGCTGTCTCCGTTGCCCGTGCCGCTGGCACCACTTCCCCTGTTGCCTGTGCCGCTGGCACCGCTGCCACTGTCATAACCGTCCGCAGCACCTCGCTGTCATCAAACGACGCGCTGAGCGCAACCTCCTGCAACGGCAGCTCCGTATCCCTCCCGGTGCCGTCCGCAACGCTGCCGCCCGCAACAGCAGCCTCTGCCGCGCCGTATCCCGCATTTTCTCCGCTGCCCGACCGTGCGTCAAATGCGCTGCGCCCCTGTTCTCCCGCCTGTTTTCCTGCCCGTTCTCCCGCCTTTTCTCCCGCCCGTTTTCCTGCCCGCACGTCAAATGTAACGCGGGCATAGCCGTCGCCAAGCTCGTAACGGGGATTGACAAAATTCGTCCCGGCTGCGTCTTCCGCCATTGCCGCCATATTGCTCACCCTGCGCGACAGGGCAAACGTCGCCGTCAGCGTTCCCTTTTCCCGGTCATAAACCAGCTTCTCCGCCCGCGCGTGCCGGCTCTCCGCCGGCGGCAGATGCGCAAACCCCTGCGTAACGTAGTTGTAATGTATGGAATCTTCCGCTTTGTCCGAAGCCCGGAGCGTCAGCCCGTGATGTGTCGCCGCCGCCTGACAGGTTCCGTCCGCCGTGCAGAGTTTGAAATGCAAATCCCCGGCAATATGCATCGCCTTCCCCGTATCCGCCCGCGTAAACTCCAGCGGAAAACGGATATGCCCGGTAAGCACGCGCCTGGCCACCCCGCCCTTTTCCACGCCGTTCGCCAGCGGCGCATACATGCGGAAAGATTTGATGTTGCGGCTGCCCATATTGCCCGTGCCGCCGGTACTGCCGATGTTGCCCGCGCCGCTGATACCGCCCGTGCCGCCAGTACTGCCCGTGCCGCTGATACCGCTGCCGCCGTCCTCGCGCAGCACAAAAGCCGCCCGGTTTTCTGGATTAAGCAAATCGCCGCTGACATACATCCCGTCCGGCACATAGATTTCCGCCACGCCGCGGATGATTTCCTTATCGCCCGGACGCGCCGTATCCAGCAGCAGCCTCGCCTTAACGCCGCCGCCGGCTTCCACCGGCTTTTCGCCCGCACCGTCGCTGTATGAAGGCATCTTCCGCAGCGCGCGCCAGAACCCGCCGAAATCCAGCTCCAGCAGTGCCAGCACCATTTCGTCGGTATTCAGGTCTTCCGGCGAGATATAGTTCTTGTCGCGCCGCCGCACCGGCTCGCCCAATGCGCCGGGATCATATTCCAGATACTTGTACGGACGGTACCGCACCTGATATTCCCCCGCCGCCGACTGCTTGCGCAGGTCTGTCTCTTCCGGCGCAAATTCTCCGTCCTCTGCCACAATCGGCACGTCTTTCGGCAAAATGCCCGCCGCCTTGATATTATGTTTCAGCCGTGCCACCGCATAGTCGTATTTGCGCTTCCAGCTGACGAAAAAGCGGATTCCGCTTTCCAGCGTTTTCAGCGTTCCTTCGCCTGCCGTCGGATATACCCGGCTCAAAAACCCGGTCAAATCGCCGTCAAGCGCCTCCCCTGCAAAAACCTTGTCGACAATAAACGGCAGCAGCGCCAGTTTGGCCAGTTCGTTGTCGCTCCGGATAATCGGCTCCGGCGTTTCGCCCTCACTACCCGTATCGCCGCCGCCCATTTCGCCGCTTGCCGCCGCGGTCAGGTCGCGCACCCGGTAGACAATGCTCTCGCCGCCGACCGCAGCAGCCGTCCCCGGAAGCGTATCCCGAACCGCCGACACCGCAGCAGCAGCCGACACCGCCGCACCGCCGTTTTCCGGCGCTGCCGTATCTCCCGCCGTCGCCCCGGCAGCCCAGGCTGCCCCGTACATCAGCTTGAAAACCAGCGCCGCGCACCCTATATAACAAACAAACCTTTTCATAAAATTTTACTGTTGATTTAAAAACAATATTAAGCTATGAAAAGATATTATATCAGACCAGCCAAAAAGCAACAAACTTTTTTACGAAAGACACATATTACGATGAAGGACAGAAAGAGACGGTTTGAAATACTGGAAGAATTGGACGATTTTGATGAATCTTTTATGTTTGAGGAATGGGGGCAGCGGCCGGCACCGAAATCCAAATCCCGCCGCAAAGCACCCGCAGCCGAAAACCGCCGCCGCGGAAGTTTTGGCGGGCAACGCACTGCCGACGGCTCCCGCCTGAGCGCAAAAAACAACGGAACCGGCACCAACAACCCCCGCCTGAGCGCCAGGAACAACAACGCCGGCACTCAAAACCGTTTTGCCGCCAAATCCGGCGGACAACGCGTCGCCGACGACAGCACCCTGACCGGCAAATGCCTCGTTTACATCGGCTCCGGCAAGAACGACCTGTATAAAGAGTCGGTTATCTATATTACTGACAGTTCGCCCGAAAGCGTCAAAGGAATAATGATAAACAAGCTCCTCTTCGGCTCGGCTGTTGTTGAATGCCGCAACCATGAAGACGGCGGCGAAAAAGACGTGCGCGGCGTTTACGAAGACCTCTATCAGGGCGGCCCGGTCAACCCCGCCAACGGCTTTGTGCTGTTTCCAAGCGACGGGTATTTTTACAGCGACCCGCACGCCCGCGTTCAGGGCGAAATCGCGATTTCCAGTTCGTTCGGCGTCCTTCAGGATATCCTCGACGGCGAAGGCCCCGACAAAAAGATTATCGCCATGGGGCATTGCGTCTGGAAACGCGGCGAGTTGGAATGGGAGATTTTCAACAACGAATGGCTGATTGTCCCCGGCGACCCCAAGCTGATTTTCGACACCCGTTTTGAAGACCGTTGGGAACAGGCGAAAAAGGCCAGCGGCATCAACCTCGGCGGCTATATCCCGCATATCGGGCTGGCGTAACGGCTCAAGCTCCGCGAATTAGTTGCTGCGGATTAGTTTTTTCTTATCGGGCTGGCGTAATAAAACGCCGGCTTTTTTTTATTCCCGCCGGCGCGCCTCGCTTTCCGCAGCCCCCTGCCCGCCGCACAGCCACAGCCGCACCGCCGGCACTTGCCCGCGGCGCGTCCTCGTCAGCCCGTAGCCGGGCATGCTTTAATATCCGTATGTCTGGTAATTGTTATAATACCCGCGCGGCGCCTGATGATACCGGTTGCGGTATGGGACCTGCCGCGGCGCTGTCTCCTGCGTGCGGTACGGAACCTGCCGCGGCGCCACCCTCTGCTGCGGCATGGTTCTCCGCCCCGCTGCCTCAAGCCCCGGAAAATCCGGAATGCCGCCGTTGCCGTATTTATAAAAGTTCAGCATCTCGCGTTTGTTGATATTTCCGGCGTCAATCGTCGCTTCCGGCACGCCCCACAAAATGGAAATCGGCCAAAACAACAGATTAACCATACCATAAACCCAATGCGAAGAGTCGGCGGCATTTCCGCTCGCCAGATAAAAATTGCCGCCGCCCGGGAGCACGTTAAGCAGTCCCGCCGCCAGCGGACTTGCCGGCTGCTGCCAGCCGCCGGGCGCGCGGTCAACCGTTATCCCGCGGTATTCCAAAGCCGAAAGTTCCTGTTTTTCCTGAAAAGTAAGAGAAGTGCAGCTGCCCAAACATATCCCCGCAGCCGCCAAAGCAAAAATAATTCTGTTCATATCCAGCGTCCATATTCATTTAGCCCATAATAAAAACGGCCGCTTCACAAAGAAGTGGCCGGGGTATTAGCAAGCATACCAACAGAAATGCTGTCCCTTATTCGGCTGACCATAACTGGCCGGCCTTATTCGAAACTACCCCGGCCATAACAAATATGACGCATACAGGAATCTAACTTGCCAAAAGAACCTGTATTTATGACGCATACAGGAATCTAACTTGCCAAAAGAACCTGTATTGGGGATTTATAACTACGGTGCACAGAAAATTCAACCGTTCCGCCGAATCTTTCGCACCAAGACCTTGCCGTGCCATAGCGCGCGCAGGGTTATGTGTTATATCTCGGTGCTATCCATGCACCGCTGTTGGTAGAGGGCTGCTAAACCCCCGCCGGCGGTATCCCGCCTGCTAGATGTCGCCAAAGCGACACCTGTATCTTTTTTACTATATTATTTTTTAGATTGCAAGCTTTTTTTATTCCCGCCCGCCACACCTCTCTCATCTGCCCCCTCGCTGCCCCGCCCCTCTCCTTAAAAAAATATTGACAAAAAGACAAACCCCGCCTATGCTCGCGCCAATTCCAGTATTATAATCTCAATTATTAACGCTAATTTTTTTAATTTATGAATTTGCCAACTATTCAGATTCCGTATTACTTTACGGATCAGCGGCACAGCGGATACGCCGATGCCGTCATGGCGGGAAAAGTCAGCTCCGCCAATTTCGTTTTTGTTTCGGACGTGGAAGACATTGCGCCGATTTTGCCGGAAGAGCCGGACTTGCGTCTCGGTTCGCCCGAACATTTTCTCGGCGCGTTTATGGCTGCTCTGGCCAAGCCGGAAAATCTGAAAGCCCTCCCGCACATCATTGCCTTTTGGCAGGACCGGCGGCTGGCGCCTCTCTCGCTTCTGGCCGAGGCTTATTTGGGCGTCGGGCTGCAAAAATACGCCCGGGATGCCCAAGTGCCGCAACAGCGCACGCTGTACCGTCAGGCCGTTGCCAAACTCAAACGCGAGATAGCCAAAAACGCCTCTCCGGTAACGCCGCAGGCGCTGGAACTTCTCTGCCTCTGGCCGGATATCGCCGCGCAAAAGCTGGAACTCCTTGTCGAAGGCGCTGACTACAGCCCCGTGCTGGCCAAGCTCGGTTTCACCGGCACGGCGCGCAACATTGCCGCCTTTCTGCTGAAAAACGGTTTTGCCCGCAATCTCCGCGCGATTACCGGTTATCTGCTGCCTCTTCTTGAAACGCTGCAGGAAACCGCCGGAAAAGCGCCGCAGGAAGCTGCCGGAAAAACATCGCAGGAAACCGCCGGAAAAACATCGCCGGGTACCGCCCATAACACACTGCCGCCGGAAAAACTCACCTTGGGCACCGCAGCCGAAATTGCGCTTGCCAACGGCGTTTCCGAACTGGTGCGCCGCCGGGAAAATCTCGACAGCTCCGATTACCGCGATTTGTCCCGGTGTCTGCACAGGATTCGCCCCGGAGTTGCCCTCAACATTTTCCTGAAGCTTATCGGCGCCGACTTGGTTACGGAAACCCGGCATGTCATGGAAATGCGGACAAACCGCGAAATCGTCGTTCATTCGCCCGACACGGTCTTCAGCGACATCCGCCGTCTGGCGGAAAAACGGCAGGACCCGCAAATGAACCTCAAAATCGCCGCCGCGTTGTACGACGTTGCGCTGCCGCGGGAAAATTACGAACTGCCGCAGCTGGCCGCCGTCCTGCTTGCACAGCCGCAGAAACGCCCCGAAGACTGGAACGCGCTGCTTGGCTTTGCCCGCCATGTCCTTCAGGATTGCAACGCGTCCAGTCAACAGCTGTATCGCTGCCTGTGTGCCGTTGCGCTGAACAGCGGTGAATTTGCCGATATGGTGGAAGTTGCCGAATTCAAACACTGGGCCGTGGAAAAAGCCGGTCTTTGGCGCTGCGGCTGGGACCCCGTACAAAACGTGTTCCGAAGCCGCGGCAGCTTCCGGGAAACGGACAGCACGGCGTTCGTCGTTTTTTATGCCGATTCGCCCCATTCTCTGGATTGGAAAAAATCGCTGCCCGCCCTGTTGCGCGACACGAATCTGAAACCGCAGGTCCGCCGGGAAGCGGTCGAAATCATCGCCGCCCGCCACTGCGGGGAAAAACCGGATTTTCTGCTGAAGGAAGATTTGGAAAAACTCGCCGAATGGGCGCCTGCCCTTCCCGAAGCCTGGCTCGAAACGCTGCCCTGACCGGCGACGCTTTCACCCGCTGCCCTGACCGGTGCCGTTTTTACCTGCTGCCCCGCTATCGCGCCAGCCCCCGCACCCGGCTGTTTCCGCAGCCCCGGCACCCGGCACTCCGTCTGCAGGCCTCGCATTCTGTCGCCCGCCCCGGCTGTTTCCGCAGCCCCGGCGCGCTTCTTTTTCCTGCCCCTCATCGGGCAGGATTTTTTTTATCCACCATGCAAAAAAACACTTGCATTTTCAAATTAACCTGATAAATATACTTCCGTTGCCGTTTTAGCTCAGTTGGTAGAGCAACGCATTCGTAATGCGTGGGTCGGTGGTTCAAGTCCACTAAACGGCACCAGATTAAAACCCTTGCAAGTCAAGGGTTTTAATGTTTTTAAATTCTTTCGGCATGAACAATATAAATTTCTTTCAAATCAACCTCAAATAATTATTGACTTTAAACAAAAGTTCTATTATTTGTATATATGGTTAAAGTTAAGCACACCTCCCTCATGGTGTGCTCTTTTGTATACTGCCGCCAACACTATATCCCATCGCCAACGCTGTATCCCACCACCAACGCTGTATCCCATCACCAACGCTGTATCCCATCACCAGCGCTATGCCCCATCGCATTGTATCCCGTCGCCAACGCTGGCAAAACGGCCATTTCCGGATATGTCCGCCCCTAATACTTCGCCTTGTACATCTCCAGACACTTCGCCATATCCAAAAACGTCTTCATGTGCCGGTGGCACGTTATCGGCTCGCGCGGTGCCTCGACATAAACATATTCAGTCCTGGCGCAGCCGCAGAGTAACAGTATCAGCAGGCAAAGGGCTGTCCCAATCAAAACCGCCCTCTTTAGCCTGTGCGGCGCGCACCTTCTCCGCCGCTGCTGCCTCCTCAATCTCGCACAGTCGCTTATCGGCTCGTAACGCCTTTTCATCTCGTTTCGCAATTTCCGCCTCCAAAAATGATGTTTTCCCCAACAGGGCACTCTTTTCGCCCTGCAATGCCGCAATCTCCCTGCCCCGCTCGATATACAGGCTCACCGAGACATACAGCGCCAGCAGCAGCCCCGCCACGGCGTATGTTAAAAATCTGGTCATATCCGCCTCCGTTTTTTGTGTTAATCCGCCCCTCTGCCGACGCTTCGGACTCCCTCTCCCGGTACCTGAGGCTGCCGTCCCGCCGGTGCAGCCTCAGCGTCCGACACGCCGCTTTACGCTTTCGTCGCCGTCTTAAACTCGTATCTGCCCGCCTCATCGGTCGCCCCGGTGGCAAATCCGGTCAGGCTCAGCGACGACGCCATGCCGAACGTATCCGCGTACCAGTCACCTGAAGATGTTGCCAGCTTATATATGCCCATGTTCCAATAAACCAGCGTCTCCGTCCGCTTTCTGTACCCGACCACCGCCGATGTCAAATCTCCCGAGAGCGCCAGACAATATGCCCCGTCATCGGCAATTACGCCCTCTGTCGGCACGGCAATGCCGATATTCAGATTGTCAAACGCCTTTGCCGCCGCGTCCCATTTAAAGGCATACACCGCCGTATGGCTGCCCGCCGTCAGAAGTTTCGTATCGTTGTTGTACTGCACCGAGCACACCTGCCCCGTCAAAGCCTGCAAATCCGTCTGCAAATCGTCGGCCTCTTCCAGCGCGTAATTTTCGCCGATTTTAAAAATCGCCAGTTCCGTCGGTTCATAATTGTTTTGCTTGGAGCCGCGGTTGCAGATGAAATAATCCCCCGCCTCAAGCCCCGTCGCAAACATGACGGGATAATTGTCCTTAACAAGCGTGCTGTTTCCGGAGCCGATTTCCCGCGGCGTCCCGAAAAACTTGTCAAAATCATAAAATTTATAGTTTCCCTCCCCGTCGGCAACAAACATTTTCCCGTCCAGCATCAATGCGGAATAAAGATAGCCGCTAAACCCAGTTAACGGAAATTCGCCGAGCGAATTCGCCAGCGTAAAGCTCCCGGCCGCGACCCACTTCAGCACGTTTCCGCTCCCCAGATACAGGCCGGCATAATTCGTGTATGCGTCTTTCGTAACCGCCGAAGAATAAAGCGCCGTTGCATTGCCCGCATAGTTGGAAGCATACGCTATAACCTCCCCGGCGATAAAGCGGACAAAATTTCGCCCTGACGGCCCGGCGTTCAGGTCAGACGCCGTCCACGCCTTCGTTTCCGCATCGTAGGTAAACAGCTTGCGCCCCGTACCGCTCAGGTTCACCACCCAGAAATTGTTGTCGGCGTCAAAAACCGGCGCATACTGCGTGCTGCTTCCGCCCGCATAATGCTGATACGCCGTATTCTCGTCCAGATTATGCCTGTTCAGCCAGGCCTTCGTCCCTCTGACAATCGCCGTTCCCGTATTGTTGACCGCAAAAACCGTTTCGCCGCCGTCTCCGCCTTGCAAAACCAAAGCATTCGTTGTTCCTTTCATTTTTCCTCCGTAATATTCATCATAAAAACCATAAATTCCAAGAGCCTGCCCCGCCGCCCCGTCCCATGTTCCCCGCGGCTCCGTTCCACCCCGCTGCCGGCTCCGTTTCGCCTCCCGGCAGTTCCGTTTCGCCTCCCGTCGGCTCCATCCCATGTCTCCCGCGGCTCCGTTTCGCCTCCCGTCAGCTCCGTCCCATGTCTCCCGTCAGCTCCGTCCCATGTATCCCGCCGCCCTGTCCCATGTTTCCCGCCGGCTCAGTTCCACCCCGCTGCCGGCTCCGTCCCCCCCGCTGCCGCGGCGTCAGGCCGTTATCGTCCGTTGCTCCTCCAGCGGTTTCCAATAGTCCGTCCAGCCGCCCGTGCCGCCGGAAGTTTTCGTCCGCAAAACCGCCTGCGCCAAATCCATGTCGCCGTTGAACGACGATGTGCCGTCATTGGAAAGCCAAAAAGGCTCTCCGCTTTTGAACACGTCCGTCTCCGTCTGCACCGCCTGTGTCCATGCCGCAGCCTCCGGCAGCGTATCCGCCGTATAGGCGCCGTTATCCTCCAGAACATACAACGTCGACGCATACGCCCCTTTTTCCGCATCGTATATCATCTGCGCCCGCACCCAGTACGTCGTTCCCGCCGTTGCCGTGCCGCCGGTTTTCCGCGACCCGTCATAGATGCACCACGCCGCGCCGTAAAGCCCGAAAAAGGCGTTGGTTTCCGCGTTCCTGAAAACCGTATTGTATCCCGACGGCGTCTTCGGCGTTATCTTCGCAATAAATTCCACATCGCCGAAAAAGAATTCCGTTACCGGCAGCGTTTTGTCGGCAACAAGCCACATCCCGTCCGCAAACGCCGCCGTATCGCCGCGAAACGTAACGCCGCCTTCAACGCTGAAATGCACAATCGGCCACGGATTTGTAACGTGCGATTCGATAACCTTGTGCCCGATCCACACTTTCCCGTCGACAGCCGCCGCCGTATCAAACGCCGTCGTTTCCGCTTCCGCGTCGCAAAAGCAGTTCCAGTCGGCCAAAGCCCCGGTATCTCCGTCCAACGCGCCCGGCAGGATTTCCGAATAAACCGTATACGCTTTCCAGTACGCCTTGCCGTCAACCGTGATAAGCGAATTATGCAGGTCAATCGTCCCCGTCCACGCATTGTTGCCGGAATCAAAGCCGAAACACAATTGCGCCGCAGTCGTGGAATACTGCACGGCCGCCGAAACAACGCGGACAAATTCCTCCCCGTTCGCCGTAACCGTATACGCCGCCCCGTCCCAGCCGGCCTTGATGACATAATCCGTATCCGCCGCCAGCGCCTGTTCGGAAACGGCTCCGTCCGCAATATCCCAGGCCGAAGTCGAACTCGCCAGATACAACATAAGGTGCCCCGCCACGTCCGTGCAAAGCTGCGGCGTCGCCCGGTTCGTCGAATAATTGCCGAAAATATAGCTCTGGTCGGCGAACGTTTCCGGCGTATGGATTTTCACGGTAATTTCCCAGGGATACGACTGGTTGTAAAACGCCGTGTAAATGTTGTTCCCGCTCGTAATGTTGCGCAAAACGCCGTCTTCGCCGATGTCCGGGCTGCCTCTCCGGCTGAAATTGTCATAAACCGTATTCGCGTTGCGCAGAAAATACCGCTTGCCCGCAGGCGCCGCCACGCCCCTGTAGCCGCCGTAAGCGCCTCCGTCCGGCAAAATCCCCGCCGAAACGGAAAGGACCGTGCCGTCCTGCGTAATCGTAACCCCGTCGTAGGGCTCCAGCGCAACGTCGTCGACCGTATTCGCCGTTACCGATTTCGCCACCGTCTTGTCCCAGTAGCGCGCCTTGGTTATCTTGTACCTGAACGGCATTCCCGCATAAACCTTTTTGTCAAATGTCGTGTTATCTGTCGTGTTATCTGTCGTCATTCTGCTTCTCCTGTAAATTCAAACGTGTCCGGTGCCGGCGTTACATTGACCTTCAGCGAAAGTTCCGGCAGCGCGCCGTTAAACTCAACCCGGCCGCCGGCGGTGTTCCCGGTGGCAAATCCCGTTACAAAACTCTCGCCCGCCAAATCGACCGTCCTTTGCGCATAAAGCCTGCCGTCGCCGTTCGCCAGAACATAGCCGTACGCGTCGCCCCTGTATCCGCCGGCAGCGGAGCTGGGATTGGTATGCGACACCACCGAAAGCAGTGACAAATCGTCCGCAAACACCGGCTTGTATATGCCGTAGTCCGGATTGTTCTCCGCCAGTTCCGCCGCCGTTTTTATCGGCGTAAACAGCTTGCCTTCGCGGTCGGCCGCAAACAGGTAAATGCCGTCCGCCGTGCCGATGCTGAGCGTTTTGTTGTTCGGGTTGTAAAGCCACCATGCGTTTGCCGACAGTGTTGCCAGATTCGCCGGCATATCCAGCGGCACCACCGCGTCGTTTTCGTCGACCGTAAACATCTGCCACTGCACGCCGCCGCCGGTGTCCATGTTGGTTTCGGCGGACGGGCTGCAAAAGATGACCGCCCCCGGCCGCAGATCCGTCGCCATAACGGCAAAAACGCCGATATTGCCGCTCCACAACAGCACCGGGCTTGTCGGAACCGCCAGGTCGTACAAATAAGACGTCCCGGCGGAAACCCCCGGAAAAAGCAGCAGGCGCTTCGCTTCGGAATCGTAAATTCCCCGATAGGCGGTCTCAGCCAGCCCCGTAAACGTGTACAGGGTGCTGCCTGCCCTCTGCGCCTCATAGTCAAACTCCTGCAACACCGGCGCACTGCCCTGTTCCTTGTAAAGCCGCATTCCGCCGCCGAGATAAAAATTGCTTTCCTTGGCCGACAGATGCATCTCCCGCACCGTCAGGTCAAGGCGTGTGTTCGTCCCGCGCCCGCAGGCAAACATCTTGCCGTCGATAAAGCTGTAATTCGCCAAAATATCCCAGCTGACAAAGTGCCCCAGGCTCCCCCCGATGGCAAAAGCCCCGTTTTTGCAAAACGCCGGATAAATATGCCCCGTAGAATAACGGCTGTAAATCAGCATCGTCTTCCCGTAAAAGGCGGTGCTGGCACTGTACGTTTTTGAAGGCGTCTCCAAATGCTGCCTGCCCTCTTGCGTCCGCAGCCTGTTTGAGATATAAGCCTTTTCCCCGGCGCTCCAGCCGCTCTCTTCCCCGTTATAGGCATAGATAAGCGAAGTCCCTCCGCCGCGATAAACCAGCGCGTTCGTTGTTCCTTTCATGTTTCCTCCATAAAAAAAGGAGCCGGCCCCACTGCCGCCCCCATAAAAAAAGCAGGCTCATCCGTCCCGCATTCTCATAACAAAAACAGCCCGGCGTCATTCAACCGGACCACATTCTCATAACAAAAACAGCCCGGCATCATTCAGCCAAACCGCATTCTCATAACAAAAACAGCCCGGCGTTATTCAGCCGAACCGCATTCTCATAACAAAAACAGCCCGGAAAACACCCGAGCCCGTCAGTATAATACAAAAGCCCGCCGCCTATGTCAATAGTTTCGCCCCCCTCTTGAAAAATATTTTTCCTCGCCCCCGCCCGCCCCGCCACTCTCTGCCCTTCTCCATCGCCCCCGCCCGCCCATTTTCCCTCCAACTCCGCCCCGCTCTCTGCCATCCGCCCTTCACGTATGCCCGCCCCGCCACTCTCTGCCCCATTGCCCCTTTGCAAAAAAATACCCACCGGGTGAAAAAAAAGCTTGATTATTTCAAAATTATATTATATCTCATTCTTGTTTTGCACGACAGTGCCCGAAAGGTGCCCGCCCGCAAAGGCGGAAAATGCAGAACCGCGACCGCCCCGTATTACCGGCGGCAGAAGCGTAGATGAACGCCCGCCCGGTACCCCGGAAGAAAGGCGTAAATGAGCGCCATCCCGGCTGACCGGGACAAAGGCGTAAAAAGCGCCCCGGCACCCCCGGAAAAAGGCGCAGGATGTGCGGCCATGGCGGAATTGGTAGACGCGTAACGTTGAGGTCGTTATGGGCTAAGCCCGTGGAAGTTCAAGTCTTCTTGGCCGCACCAGAATTTTCTGTATTGTATTATAAACGGGTATCCGCAGCTGTTGCGGTTTTTGAAAAGCGCCGGAGGGCGCAGGGAGGGGCGATGCTGAGAATTTATCGGACCGAAGAAGACGGCAGGCTCACAAAACTCAAAAAAAACAAGATTCTCCCCATGACCTGGTGCTCGCTCGTCAACCCGAACGAAGAAGAGCTGCTGCAGGTATCAACCGTTTTGCACGTTGACTACGACCTCCTTAGCAATTCGCTGGACGCCGACGAGCGCTCCCGCATTGAGCAGGAAAAAAATTCGCTGGCCATCATCATCAACCTGCCGCTTTTGGACGACGAGGGCAATTTTGACACTCTCCCCTGCGGCCTGGTCATCACCCCAAAAAACTTCATCACCATCTGCGCCCGCGACAACCGCGTTATGAATTCGTTTAACCGTTCGACCGCCAAAACGTTCGACACCCGCGACCGCGCGCGCTTTATGCTGAATATTCTGTACAAATGCACCCAGTTTTATTTAAAGTACCTGAACATCATCAACAAGCGCACCGACGAACTTGAATACGCCCTGCGCAAAACCACTTCCAACAAAGAGCTTTTCCAGCTGATGGAAATCCAGAAGTCGATGGTTTATTTCACCACCGCGCTGAAAGACAACCACCTCGTGCTCTTAAAACTGCTGCGCCTGATGCGCACCCCCGCCGTCGCCAAACTCGCCGGCTTCGGCAATGACGACGCCGACCTCCTCGACGACGTGATTATTGAAAACAAACAGGCGATAGAAATGGTGGATATGCACCGCTCCATTTTGGAAGGCATGATGGACGGCTTCGCCAGCATCATCAACAATAACGTTAACCTGGTGATGAAATTCCTCGCCGCTATCACGATTATCCTCTCTATCCCGACCATGCTCGCCTCGTTCTGGGGTATGAACGTCCCGGTGGCATTCGCCGGCGACCCCAACGGCTTCTGGCTCGTGATGGGCATCTCCGCCATAGCAACCGTCATGACGATTATCTATTTCCGCCGCAAGGGAATGTTCTGACCGGCCTCTCCTCCTCCCGGCATTGCCTGTACCGCTGGCACTTGCCTGTGCGGCAGCTCTGCGGCGCTGCCCCCTCTGCCCTCCTACACCTCCCTTCCACGGCTGCCCCGTACCCCTGTCCCCGCTGTACCGCCTGCACTCTGCGGCAGCTTTTCTGCACTCTGCGGCAGCTTTTCTACACTCTGCGGCAGCTTTTCTACACTCTGCGGCGATAATACGGCACCAGTTCGTCCAACGCGCGGCACAACAGGTTCTTTATCTCATCGTTGAAATACAGCCGTTCCCGCGTGCTCGCCCCTTTCGGCGCCCGGATTTCCTTTTCTTCCAGCACGATTTTATACAACACCGGCACAAACGGCGCCGACACCTTTTTCAGCGCCCGGCGGAAATTTTCCGCTCCGATGCCGGTTTGCCAGTCGTCCCAGCCGCTGCCGCCGTCGACTTTCGGCATTGCGTAATCGCGCACCTGCAGCTGTCCCTTCCCCCATTTCAGAAAATCCGCGTACAGCATCGTTCCCGCCAGCAGCCTGTCTTCCGCGCTGTAAAGCTGGCGGTATCCATCCGCTATGTAATATTTTTTGCTGAGCCACCCCTGTTGAAAATACCTGCCCAGCAAACTCGGCTTTCCCGCCGCCTTCGCTTTATCTTCTGTCATCATCAGTGTCCTCCTTTCGCATAAACATAATCCAACACGCGGTCAAAATCCGCAAACAGGCCGTTTTCCACTGCCAGCCGGTATTTCCTCCCGCGCGAAAACGCCTTAAATTCCGCCTCGGAATACAGTTTTTTCAGCTCAACTTCCAACACATATTCCACCGCTTTGCAGTATGTCGGAAACAAATGGCGGCAGCGCCCGGCACGAATATCCTCTTCCATCAGATAGCTTTCCGGCGAAAGCGGCAGGCACGGCTTCTCCGCCTTTTTCGCCCGCGAATACAGATAGCTCCTGAACCGTGCCGGATTGGGCGCAAAGTTGGTATCCTCGCTCTTGCGGTAAGATTTGATTCCCGCCAGGATATCCCCTTGCGTGTATGGTTCCAGCATTTCCTCCCAGATTTCCGTTTCCAACGCCGACGGCCTGGCAAAATTCGGATATACCTGTTTGATGTTTAAGAAAAAATAGTCGCTTTTCTGACTCATGAGTTCCCTCCGTTAATGAGTGTTTGTTTAAGTTCAAATGTCCGGTCATAAAGTTAGTCGCGCATTTCTCCCCCGCCGCCCGGTTCCTCACCCGAAACGCCGCCATTTCCGCCGCAGCCGCTCTCGTTGCCCGTACCGTTGACACTGCCCGTACCGTCGGCACTGCCCGTACCGTTGGCACCGTCCGCATCACGCAGCACCCGTTCCTCAAGCTCCGACCAATACCCCTCGTCATCAACAGCCGCAGCATCTTTTGCCGCCCGAAAGCCGTTCTTCGCCGCGCCGTATCCCGTATCTGCCCCGCCGGTAAAACCGCCCGCCCTGTAACCGCCTGCCGGGCTTCCCGCCGCATAACCTGCCGCCAAACCTGTTTCCGCCGCTTCGCTGCAGGCACGCCGGTGCCAGAGCCGCACCGTTGCCTTCCAGTTTTTGATTGCCGTCCGCCCGACGCACCAGCCGTGGGAGTCATAAAAATCGACAAACGTCGCCGCATCGACTTTCAGCCCCTCAGCCGAAACAAACGCCTGCACTTCCGCCGCCGACGGCCGTTGAAAAACCGGCAGCGAAATTTTCCGTTCCGAAAATAAATTATTTTTATTATTTAAAATATTATTTTCTTTTGCTTCTTTTCTTTTGCCGCAACAATGCTGAAGCAGCGGTTGAACATTGTTCTGATGTCCGCTGCCGCCGCCTGCGGCAGAAAAAGCGCCGCCCGCCGCCGCCGTGCCGTTCCCCGAAACCGCAGCTTTTTCAGCAGTTTTTTCAGCAGCTTTTTCCGCAGTTTTTTCCGCAACATCTTCCGCCGTATTTGCAACCGTCGCATTCTCTGCCGTTGCAAACAAATCCGGCATATCGTCCGCCGCCCCGTCATCACCGCTGCTGCCCGCGTTTCCGCACCCGTTAACATTCCGCCGCCGTGCCGCGCCGCCTTTGGCGCCGATGTCGCGCATACGCTGCCGTTTCGCAGCCATATCCTGTTGCAGCAGCATAATATAGCGGCTGATGTTTGCTACCGTTTCGTCGACGGCGGATAAAGGCGCCTCTGTAACCGCCCCGGCACCCATATCCGCAGCCCCGCCTGCCGTATTCTCCGTTCCGACAACCCTGCCTGCCGCTCCCGTCGCACAATCAAGCAGCATCTCCAGCAGCAGCCCCTTCTGTTCCCGGGTCAGCCCCGCAATAATATATTTAAGATTGGTATGAAAAATAATCTGATCCATTTGTTTCCCCGTTGCCACGAATTACCCCTCGCGCACAAGCCGGCCGCTCCCGGCAGCCTGCCCGCGCAATCCGCCGCCCGCGCCGAAACGCCGGCAGCCAGTCTCTCCGATAGTCCGATAAAAGTAGTCCAAATAGTCCGATAGTCCTGAAACGGCACCGCCGGTATCTTCCGCACACGGCGCCAAAGCTCCCGTCCCGAAACAGCGCTCAAACGCCCGTCCCGCACACGGCGCCAAAGCCTGCCCCTGCATCCGGCTCCCTGCACGCTCCGCACACTCCCGCGCGCGCCCTGCATACAGCCTGATATATAACCCTGTATATACTGCAAAAATTGGGCTTGACTTTTAGGCACTTTTAATATATGATAATTAATACATTGTCAATATTAAAAAACATACTTGGCAAAAAAAATTATTCTGATAGCGTAGCATAAAAAGGAGATATTACTATGGCAGATTTACAAACAATCCGCAAACGGCTGGAAAAGTATATCTTGGACAGCAACCACACCTTTCGCGAAGTATCGCTGAAAATCGGGCGCAAGGACTCATACATCCAGCAGTATGTCAAATACGGCTTTCCCAAGCGGCTGAACGAAGTCGACCGCAAAAAAGTCTGCCAGCTGTTAAACATCAGCGAAAAAGAATTGATTGACGACGAGCTTCTGCAAAGCGGCGCCGCCCTGCCCCCGCTCTTTGAAAACGACGACCTGACCGGTTCGGCGGCGGATTTTGTGGCGATAGACATCTGCGCCGCACGCCCGGGAACCGAGCTCCGCGACAACGTCGTCGGGCGTATGGTGCTGAATTTTGCAGAATTCGGCAGCTGGTGCGCGGGCAACCCGTTCAGCCTGCGTTTTATCCGCCTCGACGGCGACTATATGGAACCGACGCTCCCCAACGGCAGCCTTGTTATGTTCGATTCCGGCGTCTGCGATTACAGCGGCGACGGCATTTATGTTATCGAAACCGGGGGCGACGTCCAGATTAAACGCCTGCAAAAAACCGCCGCCGACACCTACGCGCTGAAAGTCGACAGCCCCCGCTATCAGGATTTGTACCACAAAAAGAACAAGGTAAAAATCCTCGGCCGCGCCGTCTTCTGCCTTTCCGGCCGTCCGCTGTAACCCGCCGCGCCCTTGCCGGCTGAGCCCGTTCCTTCCGCCCGGTAAAATCCGCACGCACACCGGACCGCCCGCCGCGCCCGTCCCGAGTTATCAACATCGTCCATATATTCGGCTATATAATCAGCGCTTTTCTGCCGCATTTTGCCCATCGGCGCCAATGCGAAAATATTGAAATCAATATACGAAACACCTATATATTATGAAAATTAATATACAGAAAAGGAAAGTATATGAATATCAAGCAGAAAATCGCCCGCCTGAAACAGCAAATCCGCCTGCGCGAAACCGCCGATGACGGTTATTACCTTTCGCGCCAATACAAGGAAGACGCCCGCGCCCTCTATGAGCTGGAAAGGCAGCTCCCGCCCGCCGGCGCGCCGCGGCAGCCGCCCCGGACTTAAATCTGCTTTGCCGCCCCGGACTTAAATCCGCACAGTCGTCCTTTTCCCCCTGTCTAAAACAGGCCGTTGCCTTTGGGGTAAAGATATTGGCGCAGTCTTTCGCCATACTCCCCGCATCCCGCAGCCGAGCCGTGAAAATCCGTATCTATAATATAGCCGTACCGGCTCACGACCACCTTAACCTGGCACGTTCCCTGCGCCACCTGTGTCCGATATCCCGACGTTGTGCCGTCGATAAACATCGTGCCGAATTGTAACGCCGTCATCGTCATATGCGTCGCTTCTTCATACGGCGATTGATAGGTGTAGGAAGTCGAATAATTCCAAACATAAACCGTCCGATCGCGCAGACGCACCTCGTTGTCCGGATACCCCAGCACCGCAAACGCCGTCTGCACCGGCTGATTGCGCAGCGCCGCCAGCCCCTCCTCCATATATTTGAGCGTACACCCGCTTAAAAACAACATAAAAATCGCCATAATCCTTTTCATTGCCTTGCCCTCCGAATACAAAAAAACGGCTGCCTGACTATGAGGCAACCGGGAGTTCACAATCCTGTGTTAGCAAGGATTTATAACCTTTAAACCGAGGTTCTGGACATACGTTATAACTCCCGGTTAAAATGGATATAGTCAAATTCTCCGTATTTTACAGAGTATTAGGCTGAATAATAATATCTAACACGAGGGTGTGAATCCCTACTTAAGACAGTATAGCAAAGCCACCATAAAAAGCAAGAAAAAAAGCACCTCAAATTAAGGTGCCGGGGAGTTCACAATCCTGTGTTAGTAGGATTCCCTTAACCTTCAGATATACGTTAAGGGCTCCCCGACCATAACGAAAACGGCCATAGCCGGGGATATTGTTACATAAATAAATTATATAACGTTAACGATACATATCCAATACCGCTAACACGAGAGCTGTGAAAACTCTGGCAGTGTTTAGCCCCACTGCTTACAAACAGCATATAAACCTGTAACTCAAAAGTCAAATAAAAAAAAGCCGCCCATACAGGCAGCTTTTCTTTCGTTCGGTTTTCCGTTACGGGAAAGGCGCTAGTACGGGTGCTTCGCATAATACTCCTCCGCCACCGCCGGGAAATTTTCCTTGAGCAGCGACAGCGCCTCCCAGCACATGGAATGAAACGCGATGTATTGCCGCACGGCTTCCGTTGCCCCCAGCTTGACCAGCTCGACTTCCGCCTGCCAGCACATACCGTGTTCGGGACTGTAGCGGGAAATCAGTTCCTTTATCAGCTCCCCGTTGCCGCGGTTAATCAGCGCCACCTGCGCGTCGTCGCTGAGCCAATAGCCCGCCACGTACTTTTTAACCGCCGCCGGCGTCGCAAACTTGACAAAGCTCACGTCGTCCCGGTGCCGGAATTGCGTCAGGCAGTCGTCCAAACTCTTGCTCGCCAGCACTTTAAACAGCTTCTGTTCGTTCTCCGGCGCAAAGCGGTAACCGCCCATGCAATACAGATGTTCCACATGCAGCTTGAGCCATTCCGCGTCAAAATTGCGTTTCCACAACACCTCTTGCGCTTCCGCCGCCAGCGGGCATGTCATCAGCAGCAGCTGGATAAGGTCCCGGTCGTACGACGTCAGAACTTCAACCTGCAATTCCGCCGGCAGGGCTTCCGCCGCCAGCGTTTCCATCAGCTTGCCGAAGTCTTTGGCCTTGGCCGCTTTTTTGCGAAACAGGCGGTAAAACCGGTACACGATGGTCTTAAACGCCGCATAGTTGCGCTCTTCGACAATCTTTCGTTTCACGTTTTCGCTGATAACCCATTTGTTGGCATACGCCGCAAACAAAGACGGATTGTCCCGGTGCAGCAGAGCATAAACCTGGTCGTCGTTTTCCAGCGGATTAAACGCCAGATACACGCGCACTGCCTCGTTGCTCCCGATTTTAATCAGATATTCCGGGTCGGCCAGGCGGCGCATTTTGGCAAAGTCGCGCAATGCCTCCACCTTATCGCAATGAATAAGGCAACGCTGGGTTTCCTCCGTCAGGCCGTAATAGTTAAGATACGTCAGCCGGATGTCGGCCGGGGCTATTTGGACAAAAACCTTTTCCGCGTCTTTGGAAAAACGGAAACGGTTGATGTAGCTCTTAACGGCCGCGGGAGAAAAATGCTCCAGCAAAACCAGTTCTTCATGCAAATCCAGGGGATGTTCACTTGTCAGGCTCTCAAAATAAGCCTTTAGCTCATTATCGGCATTCCGCTCGATAAGGCTGATAATTTTGTTGTTCATAATAGGAATTATATAAAAATTAAACACTAGAATTATATCACTCTGCCCAGATATATAGACAATATTTTTCAATTAGTCAACCCAAAAAAAATTTGACTTTTGGCAAAAAAGGATATATCTTATCAGGTAAATAATATGTTATGGAACAGATAAGGAGCAGATTATGCTGAACAAGTCATACATTTTGGCGGGACTGGCGGCGTTGGCGCTGGCAGGCTGCACCCGCGAGGTTTATTTGCAGCCCGTGCCGTGCGAACCGGAATGCCCAAGCTGTCCGTGTTTCGTCGGCGCTTCCGAGTGCTGTCCGGAAACTGCGGTGCAGACCGTCGTTACCACCTATCAGGTTTATGACGTTCCCGCGCCGACGGTTACTTATATCCCTTGCGACAATGGCGTCCGCCGCTGCCGCACCGTCTGCCGCGAAGTCCGCGTCGAACAGTAACCCCGCCCGCGTACACGTCCCCATACCAAAAGATACCCGAAACCGTCTGGTCTCGGGTATCTTCATAAGCGGTGCTTCATCTCTCTGAATCCTTCTGATGGGCTCCAGAGAAAAAATATTGCTTTTTCTTCTGACTCCACCCGCCTAAATTCTGCCTGCGCTCGCACGCCTGCAGAAAATCCTCTATGTTTCGCGAAACCGCCGCTTCGTGCCCGGCACTCGCTGCCAAACCTCGCGTCCTCCGCCTTACTGGCGTTTCAGCCGTAAAATCAGCCCGCGGTACTCGTTCACAAAATTATACTCTTCCTCCGTAATCTGCGTGCCGATAATATTATCGCGCTCCCGCTGCAAAACGTCTACCTGCGTTTTCATCTCAAACGGCAGCCGCCGCTCGTCGATTTCCGTAGATAAAAACGCAATCGTTTCATCCAGCCGCGCCACGCGGTCATAAACGTCATACATGTCAAACAGCTTTTTCACCCGCACCAGAAAAGCCTGCGGCTCCCAGTTCATGCGCTTGAGCTGCTGTTCCAAAAATCTCGGGCACGGGCTCGGAAACGCCCCGTTGGCAAATTCTTCCAGTTCTGCGGAAGCCGTCGGCATTTTCATAATTTCCTGCACCGTCAGCAGCAGGTGCATAAACTCCGTTTCGTCAAACGTGCGGGATATGCGCGTTATCAAAAACCGCGGCACCTGGTCTTCAAACACCTTCTTCTGCAGGACAACGTTGCTGATGGCAAGGTAAAGGACAAAACTCATGCCGGCGGCGTACAATACAGGCTTCAGCAATTTGCGCTTCGCCACGCGTACCAGCTTTTTCCTTCTGCTCATCTTTGCCATAACAAACGAATTCCCCCGTTAGATTCGCAGCTATAATAGGGGATAAAAATAAATTATGCAACAAAAAAGAATTCCGGCTGAATAACCGCCCGGCCGGGTTGCATCCGCCGCCCCAAACCGGCATAACCCCGAACAACGCAGCTCCGAACAGCGTAGTCCCAAACCAGCGCCGTTCCAAACAGCGTAGCCCCAAACCACCACCGTTCCTAACAACGCCGTTCCAAACAACGCAGCCCCGAACCTGTGTCGCTCCGCGCCCACCCGCATAGCCTCAAAACCCTCGCTGTCCGCCCCTGCCTGCATAGTTTCAAACAACGCAATCTCAAACCTGCGCCACACAGCGCCTCGCTTGCACCCCCGCGTCCGGCTGCACAATCTCAGCACCTTCACAGGCCGAGCCCCGGCATCAACGCCGCTAGTTCGCCTATTCTCCGCCGGCACAAGCCACACGCGCCGGTTCATACCGCTCCGGCATATCGTCTTCTTCCGGCAGCGCCCGTACCTCTTCCGCTTTCAAAGCCCGGAATCCCTGCGCCACGACATACGTTTCCGGCGACTTTTCGCGGCTTGCGTCCGGCTTGTAATGGCTGACCTTGGCAAAGTTCTTTTTCATATCCGCCAGCAGCATGCCTTCCGCGCCGCCCTGAAACACCTTGGCGATAAATATCCCGCCCGTCGCCAGCACCGTTTTCGCAAACGCGTACGCCGCCTCGACCAGCCCGATGGTGCGCAGGTGGTCTGTCTGCTGATGCCCGGTCGTATTGGCCGCCATATCGCTCATCACCACATGCGCGCGTTCGCCGCCCAAAAGCAACAGTAACCTTTCGTCCGCCCCCTCTTCCGTAAAGTCCTGGCAGACAAACGTCGCCCCCTCCAGCGGTTCGGTCGGCAGAATGTCAAGCCCGACCAGCTTCCCCGTGCCTTTAAGCTTCGCTGCCGCCACCTGCGACCAGCCGCCCGGCGCGCAGCCCAAATCGACAATCACCTTGTTGCGGCCGAGAAAATGGTATTTTTCGTCCAGCTGAATCAGTTTGAACGCCGCGCGCGACCGGTAGCCGAGCCGTTTTGCCTCCGCCACGTACGGGTCGTTGAGCTGCCGCTCCAGCCACCGGTTTGATGACGAAGTATGGTACTTCGCCTCTTTGAGCTTGACGGTGAGCATCTTCCGCCCCCGCACTTCCTTTGCCGATTTCGTCAGTTTTGCCATAGCCCGGCCTCCGTTTTCGTTTCAACCCCGGTTTTCACCCGGTTCTCCGCACATTCTTCCGCTGCCGGCAACAGCACCCCGGCTGTGTCCTCCTCCGGCTCATTCGCGGACAGCTCTGCCGGTTCACCCAGACCGCCCCGCTCTTCCGCCGCCGGCAACAGCGCCCCGGCTGCATCTCCTGTATCCTCTTCCGCCGCCAGTTCGGCCACAATCGCCTCCTGCGCGCTTTTCAGCGACGCCGTCAGCTCCGCCTCGCCCAGCGCGCGGAATATCGTGCGGAAAATCACCAGCGCCGCCACAAAAATCTTCGCCCGCTGCGGCCCGATATAAACCGATTCCGCGCGTTTAGCATACGACAGCGGCAGAATTTCGCCGATAACCCTGTCCAAATCCGCCGTCGCCACCGTAACGCCGTCGGACGCAAATTTGTCATACTTCGGCATCTTTTTAATCAGCGACACCAGCCTGAGCGGCGTTGACGACGTCGCCACCAGCGCCGCCTGCCCGTGATAGTCAATGCCCGCCGTCTGTGCAAAAAACGGTTCCAGATATTTAAGCACCGCCTCTTCCAGCGCCTTTGCCCCGGCTTCGTTGTAATTCGCCAGCCCGAACATCTCGGTTGCGTTGCGCGCCCCGAGCGGCACCGATACCGTCGCCAAAATCTCCGGCGTTGCGGCGTTTGTCGCCAGCGTTACTTCCGTCGAGCCGCCGCCGAGGTCATACACCAGCAGGTACTTTTTCCCCGCCTGCGCGTTCAGCCGCGCCCCCAGAAGCGTCAGCCGCGCTTCTTCATATTCGCTGATAACTTCAATATCCACGCCGGACGTCCGTTTCACCTCGGCGCGAAACGCCGCGGTATTGGTGCTCATCCGGCACGCCGCCGTTGCAATCGCCCGATAGCGCCGGACGTTATAAAGCTTTAGCATCTCCGCAAAATCCATAAACGAACAGATGGCGCGTTCCGTCGCCCGCCGGCAGAATTTGCCGCTTTCCGCCAGCCCCTCGCCGAGCGCCACATGCTTGACGTCGCGGTACACGGCATTCCCCGCCGTATCCGCAATCAGCAGCCGGTTGGAATTGGTGCCGAGATCCATCGCCGCCACGCACGGCCGCCCGTCATAATCCGCCATGTTTTCGCTCATCTCCCGTTCCATCGTGCCATTTCGCATCATCTGTACCGTTTCGTTTCTTTCCATCACCTCGTTTTTCTCCGTTCTCATCGTCCCATTCCTCTATCTTTTATGCTTATACTGCACATTTCCGCCGTTTCTCCGGTCGCTCTGCCCGCCGCTGCCCCGCCGGTCAAACGGAAACCTGCCGCTGCGCCGTTTCTTTTTGCCGTGGCCTGCGGCGTTGACGCGCCGTGCATGCATCATATCCAGCAAAATTCCCTCGCGGATGCCGCGGTCGGCAACCGTAATTTCCGAAATCGGCCAGAATGTCGTCAGTGCCTCAATAATCGCACACCCCGCAATCGTCAGGTCGGATTTGGACTGCCCGATGCACGGGTGTTTGCAGCGCCCCTCCGGCCCCATGGTTTTGATTTTGTTGATGGTAAAGTCAATATCCGGCGCCGAAATCGCAATCCCGTCCACCGCCGAACGGTTGTAACGCGGCAGTTTCAGGTGCACCGCCCCGATGACCGTAACCGTCCCCGACGTGCCGATAACCTGAATTTCCTGATTGGCAATCGCCTCGCGGATATGGTGCTTGTCTTCAAATTCCTGCAAAATCGCCTGCGTACGCTCCACCACCGTGGAATACTCGAGCGTGCTCATCTCATGCCCGGCAAAGGCCTCCGAAATCGTAACCACGCCGTAGGGCAGCGACACAAAGCCTTCGATAAACGTTTTGCCGTTGTCCGTAACCCGCGCCAGCGAAATCTGCGTCGACCCGCCGCCGATGTCAAACACCAGCACGCGCTTGATGTTGCGGTTCAGGAGCGGCAGGCACCCGACCACCGACAGCCGCGCCTCTTCCTTCGAAGAGATAACCTCAAGCTCAATCCCCGCCTCGCGCTTGGCCATTTCCGCAAACTGCGCCACGTTCTTCGCCCTCCGGCACGCCGCCGTCGCTACAAAGCGCGACGCCGCAATCGGCATATATTCGTCAATAACCCCGCGGCAGATTTTCAGCGCCTGAATCGTGCGGCGCATCGCCTTGGGCGACAACTCGTTGTCCTGAATAATCCCCTCGCCGAGGCGCACCACCTTGGAAAAAGTTTCCACCACGCGGAACGAAGTCGTCGTCGGCGTCGCCACCACCAGCCGGCACGAGTTGGTGCCGAGGTCAATCGCGGCGTAGTTGTTCTGCGCCAGCCCCGGATTGCGGTCGCCCTTGCGGATTTCCCCGCGCGTCCGGTCATACTTTCCCTGCGCATTAACATACTCCGCACCCCGACCGCTTTCGTTTTCCCTCGCCGCGCCGTTTCCGCCTGCCCGGTCAGTTCCGTTCTCCCGCGCGCCGCCAAAACGTCCCGTCGTTTTTTTATTTTTATTCTTTTCCGGTAGTCCGTTTATTGTTTTCATTTGTTCTCCATTATCGCCAGCCCGGCACGCCGCTTATCCTGTCTGCCGCCTTTCAAACCGTCCCGCGCGCAAATTCCGATATTCCGCGCTCCATTCCTGACATCCCGGGCACGCCGCCTATTCTCCGAACATCTCCGCCCGGACAATCTGGCGCAGCTCGTCTATGCAGACCAGCTTGTGCTTCTTCGGGTCGACATAATGCCAGTACGCCCAGCCGTTGCAGGTCGTCGAGTCCTGCGCCGCCGCCCCCATCTGGTGGATGGAGCCGGTTTCCCCGCCAAACTTGACGGTTCCGTCGGAACGCACCACGGCCTTATGTTTCTTTTTCTCATCGTATAACACATCTCCCGGAGAAATCAAGCCCCTTTCTATCACCGCGCCGAACGGTACCCGCGGCAACTTGCGCTTGCAGGTATATTCGAGCGCCGCGCTCTCCGGGCTGACTTCCACCGCCGCCAGACGCTCCCGCGCCCCGCGGATGTAGGTGGCGTCTTTTTCAATGCCGATGAAATTGCGTCCCAGCCGTTTGGCAACCGCGCCCGTCGTGCCGGTGCCGAAAAACGGGTCAAGGATAACGTCCCCGACGTTCGACGATGCCATAATCACGCGATACAAAAGCGCCTCGGGTTTCTGTGTCGGATGCAGCTTCTCGCCGGTTTCTTCGTTTTTGAGCCGTTCTTTGCCGGTGCAGAGCGGAATTTCCCACGTCGAGCGCATCTGCACGTCGTCGTTCATCGCCTTCATCGCCTCGTAGTTAAACGTATATTTCGCTTTCGGGTTCTTCGTCGCCCAGATGAGCGTTTCGTGCGCGTTGGTAAAGCGCGTGCCTTTGAAGTTCGGCATCGGGTTGGTCTTGTTCCACACGATGTCGTTCAAAATCCAGAACCCCAAATCCTGCATGATGTAGCCGACGCGGAAGATGTTGTGATACGAGCCGATGACCCATATCGTGCCGTCTTCTTTGAGGATGCGGCGCGCCTCGCTCATCCATGCCTTGGTGTAGCGGTCGTACTCGGCAATGCTCTCAAAGCTGTCCCATTCTTCATAGACGCCCTTGACGTCGGTATTGTCGGGGCGTTTGAGCGCGTCGCCGAGCTGCAGGTTATACGGCGGGTCGGCAAAAATCACGTCCACCGAATTGTCGGCGATTTTCTTCATGGTTTCCACGCAATCCGCATTAATAATAGTGTTTAATATCGTTTCCAAATTATAATTACTCATCACGCATCCCTGCTAAAGTGGTATTGCCGATACCTTAGACCCGATTTGGTTAGCATAATCTTAACAACCGGAAACTTTTTTGTCCCCGTTCCCTACCCGCCTGAAAATGAATCAAAATTTATTCCCCCTTCCCCGTCGCATGCCCCGCGCCCCTGCCCGGCCGCCCTGCCGGCACGTCCTCGACTGCCGCCTCCCGGCCGCCCTGCCGGCACGTCCTCGACTGCCGCGCTCCCGGCTGCCCTGCCGCCGCTCACCCTGCCCTTATTCCCCGAGTGTGCGCAACACATTGAACATAGGGGAAATTTTATTCTTGTCAGACCGTAAAAAATATGGTATAATCAACTCACTAAAATAAAAATATCTCTATTATTAACCCGAAACAATGTCCTTGCGGCACTGTTTCATAAACAAAAAAGGTATGAAAACAAATCATCTGTTTCTTTTGGCCATAGCGCTGATAAGCTTGCTCTTCACGGCATACGTCATTATCGCAATTATCAGCATCGCCGAAAATCCGGTTTGGGAAACTGTTCAAACCCATTTAACAACCCTGCCGCTGGCACTTGCCGTTATGTGTTATCTTGCCAAAATGGCCGATGACATCATCAGGGAAGCCAAAACTTCCGCCGGAAAATAACCGCTGTCGGAAAATAACCGCTGTCGGAAACTTCCCCGCCGGAAAATCACACAGGAATGCCCCGCCCGGGCGCTCCTGTTTTTTTATGCCTTTTTGCGCCCGCCCCCTTTGCGCCGCCGGTTGCTTCCGCACCTATGCGCCCCCTTTGCGCCGCCGGTTGCTTCCGCGCCTATGTGCCCCCTTTGTGCCGCCGGTTGCTTCCGCGCCTATACCGCACATTCCCGCTGCCGCTGCGGCGTTTATTTATTCCCGTAGCGCGGACCTCTCCCGCCGCATTTTCCGCATAACAGCACAGGGCAAACACGGTACGAACCACACTCCTTTTTTAGTCAGAAACACCAGATGAAAAATCCGTTCCCCAGACTTTGCCAGCAGCAGCCCTCATACCCTCGCCGAAAAGTTCCTCTCATGCCCGCACCCGAAAGTTCTTCTCATACCCTCGCCGGAGCTTTTCCTCCCGCCCCGGTCGCAACAATTTCCCCTTTAAGCTTGACCTTTTGTTTTTGCCTGCTTATACTCTGTTCAAACATCAAAGGAGGTATCGTTATGAAAAATTTTGCTCTGACTCTCGCCTTATTGTCTGCCGCGGTTCTTTCCCCGGCTGCAACTCCGTCCCCCGCGCACGCTGCCGACACGCTGCCGGCTCCTGCTGCCCTTTCCCCCGCGCACGTTGCCGGCACGCTGCCGATTGCCTCCGCCCCGGACGCTCCTGCCGTGCCGCCTGCCGCTTTCTCGGCCGGTTCTTCCGCGGCGCAAAACCCGCGCGGCATGACTGCCCCTGCCCCGGAACAAAATCTCCTTGACGACAAAATCTACTTCTTCGCCCATGCCATGTGCATCGCCTGCAAAGACGCCTTTGTCTATCTTGATGCCAACCATCGCGACCTTAACATTCCGATTACGGATATGAAGTTTCACCACAACCTTGAACTCTACAAACAGTGCGTTAAAAAATTTAATATCCCCAACAGCGATCTCCGCCTGCCTTTAATCTGCATGGGAAATCATTACATTATGGGGTGGGAACCGGAAGACGGCGCCCGGTTTGAGGAATATCTGCAAAAATTCCGGCAGGAAACCGCCGCCGCCGGACATGCGGCCATTTCCGCCGCCGTGGATGAAGCCGTTCCCGGCCCTGCTCCGGAATTAAAGGAACCGCTTGCCGTTCCCGCTCCCGCAGCTTTCCCTGCCCCTGCTGCTTCCGCCCCGGCCGCCGCCCCGACTGCTGCGGCTGAAGAAACGTCAGGCGGCATCGCGGCCAGCCTTGAGGCGCTGAAAGGCTCCGAACCCATAGAACCAACGGCCATCATCCGCGACGAATAGGCTTAGCCCGCATTCCCGCGCCGCCGCCCCTGCCATTCTGCCGCCCGGATGCTCTGATATCCGCCCGCTCTGGCGCCCCGTTCCCCTCCCTCACAAAAAATTTGAAAGGTCTCGCATGCTTACCGATATAGAAATAGCCAATCAGGCAAAACCGTTTAAAATCAGCAGGATTGCCGCCAAACTTAATCTGACGGCTGAAGACATCGAGCCTTACGGCAAATATAAGGCTAAACTGTCGCGCGCCAAGACTGCCGAACTCGCCTCCCGCACCAGGACCGCCCGCCCTATCGCCACTTCTGCACGCCTCTCCGAAACCCAGGCAGCCCCTGTCCCAAACGGCAGCCATTCTCTCCGTACCCCGGCGCCGCGCGGCGCCCTCATCCTCGTTACCGCCCTGACCCCGACCCCGGCCGGCGAAGGCAAATCCACCGTTTCCATAGGTCTGGCCGATGCCTTGCAGCGCCTGAAAAAGCGCGTTGTCCTCTCGCTGCGCGAACCCTCGCTCGGCCCCTGTTTCGGCATCAAAGGCGGTGCTGCGGGCGGCGGGCGCTCGCAGATTGTTCCGATGGACGAAATCAACCTCAACTTTACCGGCGACATTCACGCCATCACCGCCGCCAACAACCTGCTTGCCGCCATGATAGACAACCACATCAAATTCGGCAACGGGCTGGGTATTGCCAAAGTCTTCTTCAAACGCTGCGTGGACCTAAACGACCGCGCCCTCCGCGAAGTCCGCATCGGCCTCGGCGGCAAGGCTAACGGCATTCCCCGCACCGACGGTTTTAACATCTCCGTCGCCTCCGAAATTATGGCGATTCTCTGTCTGGCCGAAGACCTTGCCGACCTCAAAAGCCGTTTAAATCAGATTGTTATCGGCGAAACTTCAGACGGCACGCCAATTTATGCCCGCGATTTAAACGCCGCCGGTGCCATGGCGGCCATCCTCAAGGATGCCGTGCTGCCCAATCTGGTGCAGACGCTGGAACACACCCCCGCCTTCGTCCACGGCGGCCCGTTCGCCAACATCGCCCACGGCACCAGTTCGGTCATCGCCGCGCGCACCGCGCTGGCGCTGGCAGATTATGTCGTAACCGAAGCCGGTTTCGGCGCCGACCTCGGAGCCGAAAAGTTCTTTGACATCTTTGCCCGCAAATCGGGGCTTTATCCCGATGCCGTCGTCCTCGTCGCCACGGTGCGCGCGCTGAAGATGCACGGCGGCGTTGCCAAAACGGATTTGAACGCCGAAAACCTTCCCGCCCTTGAAGCCGGATTTGCCAATCTCCGCGCCCACATCGCCAACCTCCGCCGCTTCGGCGCCGAGCCGGTCGTGGCTGTCAACCGCTTCGTATCCGACACCCCCGCCGAATTAAAGCTGGTGCAGAAACTGTGCCGCGCCGAAGGCGTGGAAGCCGTCGTTTCCGAAGGCTGGGGCAAAGGCGGGAAAGGCTGTATAAATCTTGCTAAATCAGTACTTAACAGGATTGAGTTGAATCGGAATATGAACAGTGCCGCCGCACCTCTCTCCCCGTTGGCCGTACCCGCGTCCCCCGTTCTCCCCGCCTCATCCGCCGGCACCCCTCCTCTTGCATCTGCCCCGATGGGCTCATCCGCCGGCACCCCTCCTCTTGTGTCTGCCCCGATGGGCTCATCCGCCGGCACCCCTCCTCTTGCATCTGCCCCGCAGGCCTCATCCGCTGGCACCTCACCTCTTGCATCTGCCCCGCAGGCCTCATCCGCCGGCACCCCTCCTCCTGCATCTGCTCCGCAGGCCTCATCCGCCGGCACTCCTCCTCCTGCATCTGCCCCGATGGGCTCATCCGCCGGTTCGCTCCGCCTGCTCTACCCCGATGCCCTCCCGCTTGCCGACAAAATCCGCACCGTTGCCCGCGGCATATACGGCGCCGGACGGGTAACGTTTACCGCTGCCGCCCGCCGCGATTTGGCAAAGTTCACCCGCTGGGGCTACGGCCGCCTGCCGGTCTGCATCGCCAAAACCCAAAATTCGATTTCGCACGACAAAACGCTGCTCGGCGCCCCGCGCGGCTATACGTTCCCGATAACTGAAGTCCGCCTCTCCGCCGGAGCCGGCTTTGTCGTCGCCCTCTCGGGAGAAATCAACACCATGCCCGGCCTGCCCCGCCATCCCGCCGCCGAAAATATTGACGTGGACGAAAACGGCATCATCAGCGGCCTGTTCTGACCGTCTGCTCAGGCACGCTCCTCCGCCGCCCCGCCTCTCATCGCTCAGGCACACGCTCCCGCCTCTCATCGCTCAGGCACGCGGTACCACCCGCAAACAGCCCGCTCAGCGCCCCCGCCGCCCTGCCACTCCCCCAAAGCCCGCACCTTTTCTCCCGTCCCTCTCTCGTCCCTCTCCCGTTGCCCCGCCCTCGTTGCCCGTGGCGCTGCCACCCCCGCATAAACAAGCGGATAACTGCCGCTTTTTTTTTGACACGCCGCCCCGCCGCCTTATAATGTTTTCATAAACCGCGGTTCTTGCCTTTTCCCCTGCGGAAAACCGGAAAAGAAAACCGCCGTCGCCATAAACGGCCGCCCGTGCGCCCGGACTTGAAGTTCAGGCCGGAAAACCGGCAGCCGCAGCAACTCTGGCCGCCCGTGCGCCCCAACCTGTTCTCCAAAGACCGGCACCGCGCCGCCGCCAGCCAATGCCAACCGCCACAAACCGGGTGAAAAGCTTATGAAAAAGTCATTGTTTTATCTCATCTGTGCCGTCATGGGGGGGCTGATTGCCGCCCTCGGGCTGTTAATCGCCAAAAAATTCGGCTTCGCCGTTTCCGTCTCCGGAGCGGTAACCGCCGGGTTCGTCGTCGCTGCCGCAACCTTTGCCGCGCTGACGCCCGCGGTGCGGGAAAAAATCCGCCATGTCTGCTGCGATTTGGACTGGGCGGAAGAAGTCTGCCGCGGCTACAATGCCATTCCCCGGCTTTATCGCAAAAGTTTCTGGCAGCTCTTCGGTTTCATCAACCTTGCCTTTTTGTTCCATACCGTCAACTTTATGTGGGGCAACCGCGACTGGGCGGCGGTGCGCTTTGCCGTCGACCCGGCGCAGAGCCTGAGCGAAGGGCGTTTTTCCGCCTGGTGGCTGCAGGAGCTTTTGTTTGACGGCAAGATTCTCCCTGTCATCAACAATCTCTGGGCATTCGCGGGCCTGGCGCTGGCCGGCGTCCTGCTCGGCATTTACTGGAAGCTGCCGCAGCGCACCGCCGCGTTTGTCGTAACCGGGCTGTTTTTCCTCATCACGCCCTATACCCTGAGCTGGCTTTACTTCGCCCAAAATACGCTGGGCATTTTCTGGCTGCCGGCCATCGTGCTTGCGGCGCTGCTGCTTTCGGGCTGCCGCAGCCGCAACCTGAACACCGTTTACGCCTGTAATATCGCCTCTGTTCTGTTGCTCGTTATGGCGCTCGGCACCTACCTGCCGGTCATTAATTTTATCGGCGTCGCCGTGCTGGGCAAGGTCTTCCTGCAAACCGTCTTTGCCGACATCAGCCTGAAGTGCGCGTTTAAACGCATTGTTCAGAGTATTGCCAACCTTACCGCCGCGCTGATGATTTACGCGTTTATCATCGTCGTCCTCAAAGACACCGGCATTATGCGCCCGGCCTACAACACCGAGCTGATGCCTCTTATCGCCCTTCCGGCCAAAATCCCGGCGCTGCTGGCGGTCATGGTCGAACAGTTCGCCGTGTCCCTGCCGTTTGCCGACCTGTTTTATAAACTCATGTATCTCGCCATGGTGCTGACGGCTCTCTTCGCGCTGATTTTCCAAAGCCCGGACGTCAAAGCCGCCGCCCGCGGGCTGCTGCTGGTTCCGTTTATCCTGCTCGCATCCAAATTGGCGTTTTTCCTCTCCGTTCCTTCGGCGGAAAACCCCGCCCACCTGGCGCGGATAGATTTCTTCGGCCTGCCGCTGATATACGCGCTGGCGCTGACAACGGTCTTAAAACTCGGCGGCGCATATTTGAAACGCCTCGGCTATGCGCTGGCAATCGTCGTGATTTTCGCCGGCTTTGTCCGCGTCGCCTATGCGCTGAAAGTCTGGAAATTCGGCTGGGAGGCGGAAACCAAACTCGCCGAACGCATTATCACCCGGCTGGAAAAGCTGCCGGAATTTAACGTCAACGGGCATTACAAACTGCTGCAAATCGGTGAGCAGAGCCTGCGCGGCAAATATTATATCAGAAAGCCCGGCGAGCAGCCGAGCGGCGAACTGCTGGCCTGGGCATATTATCCCGCCGGCCGCGCCAAAGACGCATATAATTTCTATTATCAGGCAGATTTTCTGGAAGCCGACGCCGGACTGGGCGAGGCCGTTGCCGCCAATCCGAACCTGCGGGAATATATTTTGAACCGCGCCCGCCCGTGGCCTGCACCGGAAAGCCTGTTCATCAGCGGCGAATACATCGTGCTGGTGCTGGACGACGCTGCCCTTGCCAAAGCGCAGGCCGCCCTTTCAGCGCAGCCGTAAGCCTCGCGCGCACCAAAGTGCAGACTCCCCTGCACCGTTGGCACTTGCCCATGGCGCTGCCTTCGTTGCCCCACCCTATGCGCCATAACTACACCCGTGGCGCTGCCTTCTTTGCCCCACCCTGTGCGCCATAACTACACTCGTGGCGCAGCCACTCCGGCGCGCCTGCGGTTGTGCTCCCCGTTTCCATATCTCTTCTCCAATACTCCTCTCCCGACCTTTTCCCCAACGCTCCTTTTTTTCTTGACAAAAACGCCGTTTCGGCTATCATGTCTTTGTCAAAATAAAAATCTGTGAATTATCATCCCCATTATTTATCAACTAATAAAGCCCGCAAAGTAAAGTATGCGGCACGAAGATTATGAAACTCAAAAATCTGGATCAGGAACTGGAGTTTATCCGTTCCGCCGAACCCAAACAGCTGGTGGCTTACGTCGTAAACAACCGTTTCAGCGCCCAGGCCGAAAAACAGCTGATTAAACGAGGGATAACCGAAGCCAGCCTGTTCTATATCAAAGCTTATGGCTTGAAAGAACCGGCACAGGTAGAAGTTTTCCGTGCCAATCGCCCGCAGCTGGTGGATGCCGTGCTCGAAAGCGCCGCAGACCCGTGCCGGACAATTGCGCTACTTCTCACCCACGGCGAATACAACACCGTGATGAAGTACCTCAAACGTCATGACGTGCCCCAGTATACCGAGCGGGATATCGTCTGGAGCGGCAGTGAAAAAGCCATCATCAGCCACATCAACCGCCACCGGATTTCCATGTTCGCCAAATACGACCTGATTATGCGCGGCAATCATAACATCATTATGCTTGTCATCGCCAAAGGCCGCCTGAACGAACGTGAAAAGCTGGCGTTGCTGACCCACGGCACCTACGAAGAAGTCAACTTCCTCATTGAAACGCAATCCAACCGCAAAGAAGCGGAAAAACTGCGTCAAATGAAGATGATACGCTTCAACAGCCGCAAAAAGGTTGAACAGTTCATCGCCCGCCGCCGTTTTGTGCAGGAAGCCGAAGACTTCTTTTTCAAACACGGCGCTTTCTCATTGCTTGTCAAGTACGTTATGCACTATCAGATTCCGAACGGGCAGGAAATGATTCTCAAACGCGAAGACCGCCCCGAAATTCTGGGCTACCTGTCCAAACACTGGCTCTGCGAAGCAAGCGAGAAACTGCTCCTGAAACGCGGCATTCACGCGGAAATCAAGGCTTACATCAAAAAGCACTGTTTCCACGACGAGCCGGAAGTACATTTCGTCAAGCGCGGCAACCATCGCGAAATTATGCTCTACCTCGCCAATCACAGCCTTTGTGACGAAGCGCAGCGCGAACTGATTTACCGCCGCAACAACGAGGAAATCATGTACTTCATCAGCCGTTATCCGCTCGCGGACATTGCGGTTGAGGCGTTATGCAAATGCGGCAGCGATACGGCGTTTGACCTCTGGATGCAGGATTTACCCCGCCGCCAAAACGGCAGCGAAGACCTTGCATTCGCACCGGCTAAGGCGGTATTTAACCGCCCGGCCGCCAAAACGAAAAACCCGGCACGGGAATTTCTCGCGGCCTCCCCGGCCTGGCACAGGCTGTAATGCCTTTATGCCCGGTTCGGCTGCCAACGCGGCACCGCCCCGCACAAGGGCCAACGCAACGCCGCCTGCTCAAGAGCCAACGCGATGCTGATTTGCCCGTTGGCCGGTGTTGCCCCGCTCAAGAAGCAACGCAGCACCGCCCCGCACAAGGGCCGACACTGTGCAAATCCGCTCATTGCCAAACAGCGCTGAGCCATCTCCAGCGCTGAGCCATCTCCGCGGAACCCGAAAAATTCCCGCCGATGAAAACTCCGATGACAGAAACGAACAGGCCGCCCGTGAGGGCAGCCTGTTTTTTTGAGCGCCCGTACGCTCTTCTTTCTCCCCCATCTCCACATCGCACGCTCCTCCCGTTCCGCACACGACAAAACCACACACAACAAAAACCACACACAACAAAACCGCCCGCAGGCATCCCCCGCAGGCGGTTCATCTTATCTCGGCTCAGTTTTTTCCGCTGCTCTGGCACCGGATTACCCTGTCCGAGTATCGGCCTGAAGTAAAATTACTTCAATTCAACCTTAGCACCGGCAGCTTCCAGCTTAGCCTTGATTTCTTCGGCTTCAGCCTTCGGAGCGCCTTCCTTAACAGTCTTCGGAGCACCGTCAACCAGGTCTTTGGCTTCTTTCAGACCCAGAGAGGTAATGCCGCGGATTTCCTTAATAACGTTAATTTTGTTAGCGCCGGCTTCAACGAGGATAACGTCGAATTCGGTCTTTTCTTCAGCTGCGGCAGCAGCACCGCCGGCAGCCGGAGCAGCAACGGCAGCAGCCGCAGAAACGCCCCACTTTTCTTCCAGCATTTTCGACAGGTCGGCAGCTTCCATAACTGTCAACGCAGATAATTCTTCAACTAATTTGGCTAAATCGGCCATTTTTTTTCTCCAATTAAATTAAACTTATTATTCAAACTTTTTTATCATTACCACCCGGCAACAGCCGCTCTTTTCCCCCGTCTGCTTTCCCGTCCGTTCAATTCAGGCAGAAAATCCGCAATCCGGTCAAAAAAGCCCGGCAGATACCGGCCACACTCGTTAAGCTTACGCGGCTTCTTTCTCGCTGTAAGCTTTGGTAACGCGTGCCAGCGCGGCACCCGGAGCCTGCAGCAGGCCGATAATCTTGGCGCGCAGTTCGTCCATAGACGGAATGGTTGCGAGCCGTTCGATTTCTGCCATCGACAGAACGCCGGAACTCAAAGCGCCGCCGACAACCAGGAATTTCTCATTCTCTTTCGCGAACTGTACGCAGAGTTTGCATGCAGAAATCGGGTCGGAGGAATAAGCCATGATGGTCGGCCCCTTGAACAAATCGTCCAAGCCTTCGAATTTCGTACCTTTAAGAGCAAGACGGGTAATGCGGTTTTTGGTAACTCTCAATTCAGCGCCGAGTTCGCGGGCTTTCTTTCTCAATTCGCCCATTTCCGCTACGGTCAGTCCTCTGTAATGAGAAATAACCACAGCTTCAGAGCCGGAAATCAGTCCATTCATCTCGCTGAGGAGTTCAGCTTTTTCTTCGCGATTCACTTGCTTGTCTCCAAAATCTGATTTTGCGGCAACAGCAGCCTGTCCTTACAGTCGCCTGTCCCCGTAAAACCGTTTACAACACCTGCGCTTCCGCCCCGTTTTTATCACATCGCCTTGCAGTAAGCCGCCTTCCGCAGTCCCGAACCACCTTCCGCAGCCTCAAACCGCTCTCGCAGCCTCAAACCACCTTCCGCAGTCTCAAACCGCTCTCGCAGTCCTGAACCGCCTTCCGCAGCCTCAAACCGCTTTTCACAGTCCCGAACCGCTGTTCGGCGCCCCTTTCGGGCAATAAAAAAACCGGCGCGGTGCACGCAGCACCAAATCTGTCCGGAGGAGAAAAAATTGATTAATTAAATCTGTTTACTCCGTCTGCGCAGGAAATTAAGGAACCCGTCCGCACCGAAACTTTCGTCTGGAAAATTCTGTTTCAGAACTTTCTTTTCGAAAATTCCTCTCCGAAACCTTTACAGCAAAGCTCGCGCTCTGCCCCGCCCGGGAATGCGTCCGGCCGCCGCCTGCGGTCTTGGACAGTATGAACAGCGCTGTTACACGTTCTGCATCAAGCCAACCAAACATTGCCCTGATGCATACCGGCGGCAGCCCCGCTCAAGTTGACTCCGTATTTAAATGATTCTTTTGCCGGAGTCAAGCTTTTTTTTCAACATTTTAAATACTGTCCGCCCAACAAACAGCTCAAACCGCCCCGCATAAAAAAACGCCCCGCCCCCACAACCGCCACACGAAAAACGCCCCGGAGTTTTCCCCGGAGCGTTCTTGACAAAACCGTTTCTTTTCTGCCGCCCCGCCGCCTCAGCATAACTGCCGGCAACGGCCGCACGGCTCAAAACAGCTGCTTACAGCGCAGACGCGTCAACGCGTACGCCGACACCCATCGTTGAGCTGATGGAAATCTTCTTCAGATAAGTTCCCTTCAGCGACTGCGGCTTAGCCTTCAAAATCGTTTCGATAAACGTTTTGGCATTGTCGTAAATTTTGTCTTCGCTGAACGAAGCCTTGGCAATACCGGCATGAACAATACCGTTTTTCTCAACGCGGAACTGAACTTCGCCGGCTTTTGCCTTTTTAACGGCATTGGCAACATCCGTCGTAACCGTCCCGAGCTTCGGATTCGGCATCAGGCCTTTCGGTCCCAGAACGCGGGCAACGCGTCCGGCCAGCCCCATCATATCCGGGGTAGCGATGCAGCGGTCAAATTCGATTTTGCCCGCCAGAATGGAGTCAACCAGATTCTCGGCACCGACGATATCGGCACCGGCAGCTTTTGCCTCATCGGCTTTTTCGCCCTGTGCCATAACCGCAACGCGGACGGTCTTGCCGTTTCCGTGCGGCAGGCCGCATACGCCGCGAACCATCTGGTCGGCATATTTCGGGTCAACGCCGAGGTTGATTGCCAAATCAATCGTTTCGTCAAATTTCGCGCCTGCATTGGCCTTAACCAGCGCAACCGCTTCCTTCAAAGAGTAGCTCTTGTTCTTGTCTACGTTCTTATAGGCGTTTACTAATCTTTTTCCGGTCATCGCTTTACTCCGTTACCTGAATACCCATCGAAACAGCCTGGCCTTTGACCATATTCATCGCTGCTTCAACCGTTGAACAGTTCAAATCCGGCATTTTGGCTTCGGCGATTTCTTTCACCTGCGCCATGGTGATTTTGCCGGCAACTTCCTTGCCCGGAGTCTTGGAAGCGGATTTAACGCCCGCCGCCTTTTTGATGTAGTAGGATACCGGAGGCAGCTTGGTGATGAACGTGAAGCTCTTGTCCTCGTAAGCGGTAATGATAACCGGAGTCGGAATGCCCGGTTCCAAAGACTGCGTCGCTGCGTTGAACGCCTTGCAGAATTCCATAATGTTCAAGCCTTTCTGGCCCAGAGCCGGACCAACCGGAGGAGACGGGTTAGCCTTGCCTGCCGGAATCTGAAGCTTGATTAAACCTAAAATCTTCTTTTTAGACTTAGCCATTTTTAAACCTCAATTCTTAAATTGTTTTTTCCAAAGGTCCGTGGTCAGAACATGGCTGTTCCCCCACGGGATTAAACAAAGTTCCGCCCCCAAACATGACGTTTCCGGCGAAACCAAATATCGCCCCGTTTCAGCCGCTTACCGCCAAAGAACCGACCATTCCGCCGCTCCTTTCGCGATTCGCCGCCTGTACAAGGCTTGGCTTTAATACCACAAAGAAATAAAATGTAAAGCTTTTTTTTCATTTTCCGCGCCGCATTGGCAGTTCACTGCTTTTGCCTGAAAAACGCGCTCAAAAAACTGCTGAAAAATAAGGTACCTTAATTTTCAACAATATTCAACAATTTATTTTTCAATATATACAACACGTTAGCAATAGAAACTTTTGATTATGTTATAGGTACAATAATTATACGCAACAATACAAGAAAGGAAGAGAACAATGACTGACAATCAATACATTTTCTTTATCGGCGGCAAAGACCTCGAAATGGAAACCATCAAACAACTGCTCAGTGCCCATAACCAGCCGTATATAGACAAAAATCTCGGCTGGGGCGCCAAAACTTCGGCTTACGAAGCGGAAATCAGCCAAGCCGCCGCCGACGGTAAAACCCCGGTCGTCATTGAGCTGGAGCAAGACTGCAAATTGCCCGAAAACGCCATAAATATCGACCATCACAACCAAAACGCCGGCCGTCCGGCATCCGTCCTTCAAATCTGCGATTTGCTGGGAATTGAGAAAACCCGGGATTTGCAGCTTATCGGAGCCAACGATGCTGCCTATATTCCGGGCATGATGGAAATGGGTGCCGCGCCGGAAGAAATCGCCCGGGTGCGCCGCCGCGACCGGATGTGCCAGGGCATTACCGAAGAACAGGAAAAAGAAGCAGAACGCGCAATCAGTAAAAAAGAAGAAATCTGCGGCGTTACCATCGTCAGGATGGCACACTCCAAAACTGCCACGGTCGCCGACCGCCTGTTTGAAAAGGATAAACAGCAAAACCTGCTGATTCTCTCCGATGACGGCGAAGCCAATTATTTCGGCGATGGCAAACTCTGCAAAATGCTGCAAGGAAACGTCATTGGCGAACAGCCCGCCCCGTGGGATGCAAACCAGACCATCCCTGTTTATGACAATTTCGGCGGGTGGAACGGCGGAGCCGGCTTGGGCGATGAAAACGGCAATGCTTTCTGGGGAGGTTATCCCGACCATGAAAAAGTGCTGAACTACATAGTCAGTTACAATCGTGAAAAACAGGAACGAACCGCCGCCAAAATCAACGCCGCCATATTGGCAAAAAACAACAGGGACAGATAACCCGACACACGGACGGAATAAAACATTATATGTTCCGTCCGTCATTTTCAATTTATTGCACTCTTAACTTGAGGAAACATAAAATGAATGAAAAAATTCAGAAGACTGAAAATAATTTCGCCAAACGGACAGACGTTTTAGGCGTCTACAATGTAAATGGCGCCCAGACGACCATAAGCAGAGCCGAAGACGCCGATTTGGTCTTTGACATTGCCCTGAATGGCAAATTATTGTCTCTGGCGCTAAAGAGGTCACAGCATGATACCGGAAAGTCTCCCTATACCCGCTGCATGGACGGCGGTTGCGCCCCTGCGTACAAAGGGGAACATCTCGTTGACTATTCTCTCCGGTTTGATTTGGACGGCATTTCCGCCGGTGAACAAATTTCTTTTATTGGTGCCAAATACGATGAATGGAATGGCTCACCCATTCCGCCTTACGACGTAGATATAAAAAAAGGAATTCCCCAAAGCGAACATAAAAAAATCGGAGAAATACTGAAAAGGCAAAATGAAGACATGGCTTTGGTATGGAACAAATTTGTTTTGGATGCGGAACAGATGGTTTCCCAAAACAACGTAAAATCATCGGCATTCAATTCCAAACTGGCTGATTTTCTGTACAACGGCAGATAAGGCGATATGAACCCTCCGCAAAAATAAAACAGGCACACTGAAATTCCGACAATCTTGCTCCGCCCGCTTTTTCTCTCGTGCCTGCTTTTCTGCCGACACGCAGTTTCCTTTTTCTCTCGTGCCTACTTTTCTGCCTGCACGCGGCTTCCTTTTTCTCTCCTGTCCCTGCCCCGAAATTTTCCGCTTGCCAAGTCCGCAAAAATATGCTATCCTCATTGCCGTAAAATTATAGATATGCCTATTACTAACCCCTAAATAATTAAATTATGAAAACAAAAATGAAAATGATGAGAAAAGCATTCCTGATAATGCTTCTCAGCGCAATGTTAATGTCATTAAATTCGTGTATGAGCATTCCGCTTTTGGGCGACTGTCCGCCGCCTCCGCCGCATCACCATCCGGCAAGGTTCCACCGTCCCCCGAAACCGCTGCCGCCTACCCCGCCGACTCCGCCGCTTCGGCCGATGCCGCGCCGGTAGCTGCACGAACACCGAAAACAAAAAGGTTCTCCTGCGGGAAGAACCTTTTTTTATTGCCCGCCGACATGACGGAAACAACGTCAGAGCGCAACACTATCACATTGATAATGGTTTCAGCGCATCGCTTTCGCCAAACGAATACATATAATTGTACCCGCTGCCCGCAATCAGCGCGTCCATCTGCTTGCCGAGCTTTTTGGTACGCTTGAGCATCGTAACATACATCCCCATCGCCTGAAATTCCCGCGCCTTATCCGCAACCTCGGCAAAATCGTCGGTCTGGTTATAGACCAGAATGACTCTTTCGCCCCGCGGCGGCACAAAGCCCTCTTCCTGCAAAATTGCGCAAATGCGTTCAAACCCGATGGAAAAACCGACCGCCGGCACCGATTCGCCGGTAAACTTGCCGATCATGTTGTCATAGCGTCCGCCGCCCGCCACCGACGAGCCGAACTTCGGGCTGACGATTTCAAACACCATGCCCGTGTAATAGCCCATGCCGCGCACCAGCGACTTGTCATACACGACGTTAAAGCGCCCGTACGCAATCTCGCGCGCAAACCGCAGCACCTGCCGCATCTTCTCCACCACCGACGCATCGGAAGCAAACCCTTCCGCTGCCGCCAGAGCGCTCTCTTCATCGTCCGCCGCGCTGATGACCGCAATAAATTTCTCCACCTTTTCCGCTGCGTATCCTTTGCCGAGCAGTTCGTCTTTGACGCCGTCCAGCCCGATTTTGTCAAGCTTGTCGAAGATAATGCAGACCGGCATGACGTCATCGTCGCCGAACCCAGCCGATTTAATCATGTCCGTCAGCAGCCGCCGGTCGTTGATGCGCAGGGTAAAATCCGTAAACCCGATGTTGTCCAGCGCCGAAGTCGTTGCCGCAATCAGCTCCATTTCGGCATTGTTGGATGAGTCGCCGATAATGTCGATATCGCACTGGAAAAACTCGCGCAGCCGCCCTTTTTGCGGCCGCTCGGCACGAAACACCCGGTCAATCTGAATGGATTTGAACGGCATGTTCAGAAACTGCCGGTTGTTGGCATAATAGCGCGACAGCGGCATCGTCAGATCATAGCGCAGCCCGCTGTCCACAAGGTCGTCTTCCGTCAGCCCCTCTTTGGCAAGGTCAAGTTTCTGCCCCCGCTTGAGGATTTTGAAAATCATCGCCAGGTTTTCGCCGCCGTCGCTTTTGTTCAGGCGCTCGATATCCTCCATCGCCGGCGTTCCGATTTTCTGAAACCCGTATTGTTTATAGGTGTCGGCGATTTTGCCCTGGACATAGTCGCGGAGTTCCGCCTCGTTCGGCAGAAAATCCTTGGTGCCTCTGACCGGCTGTGCGTTGATTTTCATAGCGTTGCAAATCCTCTTGTTGTAAATTGAACCGTAATCTTCCTTTTCTTACCCCATATCAAAAAAAAAATCAAATCAATTTTGCATATACCGCCCCGCTCCGTCTCTCCAAGGTTGTCATATTTTGTGAGAATAGCAGGTATCGGGATTGGCTTTACAACTTCTTCGAACAGCCATCTTTGGGAAGTGCTCAATTTTATGATGATGTAGATCCTGCATTGATTATTGAAAAGTTGGATATCCTTTTCGAACACTAATTTATTCACCGTATTCCCTTATTGGCAATACGGTGTTTTTATGCTCCAATTCGCACAGCACACAATATAACGCCCGTTCCGGTTCACTACGTTCTGCCAATTTTATATCCTCTCGCTCCCATACGCACCCACTCTCCCGCCATACCAACCCCGCACATATCGCCCCGCTCCCTGCCCTCTGCTCCCCCTGCAAAAAAATTAAAACTAAAACTCTTTTGCACTTTAAATTTATATTTTTTTATGTTATAATAGGCAGGAAAGAAAAGAAGAGGAACCCAGAGTGAGGAGAACTGCCATGAAACGCCAGCTTTCGGAAATCGAAGCCCTGCTGAACGAAAAGTATTTTGAGAGCAAAATCGATATGATTCCGGCCAGCCTCAAAACCATCTATTCCGCCGTCGGCGGCAAAGATGTGCTGGTTGCGCGCGAACTGATTATCAACGACCGCGTTATGCTCGGCGTCGAATACACGCCTGACGGGCTGATTGCCGGGGCATATACGACCGATAAAAACGGCCGCCGCGTCCGGGTTGAAAGCAATTACGAAAAGACCGAAGCCAACCGCACGCCGCACAACCTGATTTCGGAACGCCTCGACGAAGTTGCCAAAACGCTGGCGCGCGAAGAAAGGGAACGCAAAAACGACGTCTCCTCCCTTGCGCCGGAAAAGCCCGCTCCCAAGGCCGTTGCCCAACGCAAATTAAGCGAAGATGAAATCCGCCGCATGAAACAGATGGAGGAATACAACAAAAACCGCCGCGGCTGCTGAACCGGTACACCGGTGCGCCGCACATCCCATTCCCGACACAAAAAGCGCTGTCCGTTACAGACAGCGCTTCTTAATTTTCGGAAACATTCCGCGTTGGCAAACGGCTCCGTGCCCAAACCTCAAACCGGTTCGAAACAGGCGCCATGGCAAACCGCACGGCTATCAGCTCATAACCGGCTCGCAATCAGCTCTCGACCGGCTCACAGAACAGCTCTCAACCGGCTCACAGAACAGCCTCAATACGGCCAGAAACATCCGAGCGAGCGATAAAACTCTGTCATCTGCGAACTTCCGTAACAGTGCAAAAAAGCGCGCATTTCACGGTTTAAACGGCGGCGGCGGACGTATGTTTTAAACAACTCTTCCCTGCCTTCACTGATAAGGTAGCGAAGTCCCGCATCGCTCAAAGCCCGCCGGTCGACATACCCGCTGAACATCTTCTTGTCGTTCCGGTCAATAAGCGCGCGTTCGCCCTCTTCCGACAGGCTGCAGACATAGAGCATAAGCATCTGCCGGTTTCCGGAATTAATCAGCGCGCATTCCTCCTTGGGCGTAAGACGCAAGTCAATCTTGACCGCCGCATCTGTCGGCAGGTCGCGCAGCAATGCGCTCACGTCGCGGCAAAATGCATACTCTTTGAGTTTCGCCAGCCGGAAGTGCTCGCGGATTTCCAAAGCCAGCATCAGCTTGTCCTGCGGCCGGTGCAGAAGCGGCAGCAGAAAGTCAATTTTCTTTCTGTCTTCCGCCGTTGAACTGCCAAGCCCCAAAAAGAACAAAACTCTGCTGCCCAGAGGATAGCGTTTCAGATACGCCTCCAGTATGGTTTGCAACCTGCGCCGCACGGCTTCGGCCAGCGCTTCCGCACAAAGCTGGTGCCGTGCGATATACGCCAGCAAAATCTCATACCGTTCCTGCTTTTTGGCCGCGGTGCGCACTAAAAGCTCCTGAGCGTCTTCATACAAGGCATAACGGCTGAAATAAAATTCCAGCAGGCTCTTGTCCTTACGCTGCAACAGCGCCCGTTCGCCCGCCAGAGAAAGCCGGAACCGCGCAATAAGGCAACGTACCGCCTCCCCGGAGGAATGGCGGACAATTTCCTGCTGCACGTCGTTGTCCGGCGCCGCCTGCATCTGGGCGATTTCGCTTTCGGTAATCGCCGCGCTGCCCGTCAGATAAGGGTCGGCGGCCGCCGGCGGATTAAACAGCCGCACAAAGGCAGCCTTCAGCTCCGCATCGCCGAAAACGGAGATTTCCTCCAGAACGCTTTCCTGATTGCCTTTGTTGGCAAAAAAGTCCACTGCTGACATCCCGCTTGCAAGAAGCGTACTTTCACTAAAATTTCCCATAACGAAAAAAATTTTAAAGGGTAAATAAATTAGGTTAATGATACAATGCCATGCCTGTGCCTTTTATCGCCGTACGCTTAGCATACGCCAAAAGCCGAAACTTTTCCGCCTCTCCGCAAAAGCGGCCGTCGGAACGTTTCCCCGGTCAATAATAGACATAAACATATTTGTATGGATATCAGTTTACATCTTGCCGGACAAATTGCAACATTTTTTTGCCCCGGTGCCGTCCTTCTTCCTTTTTTCCTGAAAAAATGCCGTCAGCAGAGCGCCGCATTCGTCTGCCAGAACGCCCGCCGCAATCTCCGGCCGATGGTTGCACGCCGCCGACTCAAAAAACTTTACGCCGTTTTCCACCGCACCGCCTTTCGGATTTGCCGCACCGTACACCAGCCGCTTAATCCGCATCATCGACAGCGCTGCCGCGCACATCGTACACGGCTCCAGCGTTACGTAAAGCGTGCAGTCCCAAAGCCTTTTCTGCTCCAGCGAAATCGCCCCGATGCTCATCGCCACCGTCTCCGCGTGCGCCAGCGCGTGCAGCCCGTGTTCGGAAGTGTTATGCGTTGCCGCCAAAACGCTCCCGTCCGCCGCCGCCAGCACCGCCCCGACCGGAACTTCGTCTTCGGCATACGCCCGCTGCGCCTCTTTCAGCGCCAGCCTCATATAATATTCGTCGTCTTTCGCCATTAAAACCTCTCTCTGCCGCCATGCCGCGCTCAGCAGCCATTGCCGCCGCCCGTACCCTGCCGATACCGTACACTCAGCCTGCCGCCATGCCGCGCCCGGCTTTATTCTTCCGCCGGTTTTCCCCCTCTATACACCGGCTTTTGCCAAATGTCCAATAAAAAACACCTGCCCTTCAAACACCCGTTCTTCAATCGCCTGCTCTTCCCGCCGGCACCGCCTTCCCCAAAACGGACATCAAAACGCAAAAAAGCGCCGGTTCCGCAGGGTTTCCCCCCGCAGAATCAGCGCTTCATCATCAATTTGCCTCAGTTTTTATGCCGCTCCGGCTGCAGTATCCGCGGTATCCGGCGTATCGCCGTAACGGATATACCTTACGCAGCTGCCGGTAACAATCAAAAACGCAAACCAGACCAGACAGGAAAACCACGCCAGCCCCAGCGCTTTGAAATACGCGCCGTCATACAGTGCCGCCGCAATAATTACGCAGCCGAAAAAGACCGAAGCCAGCATGCCGAGGATTCCTCCGTAACTGACAATTCGTGCCTTCAAATCTTTCCGGGCCGTAAACGCCGCAAGCGCTGCAATGGCAATAACCGTAACCAGCCAGTTTCCGCACCATGCACCGAAAGCCGTTTCATAAAGTTCTCCGGCGTCCCGGGGGCTTGCCGCAAATGCATACATAACGCTGACAAATGCTTTCGCCGTCAGGACAATCACCACTGCTGCCAAAACTGTTGCACAGAAATTTGACACAAATTTCACGATTTTTGTTTCCATAAATTTTTGTTTTAAAGGTTTAACATTGGTTTGCCCAATAAGTTATGTTTACGCTCCGGAAAAATCCGCACAATCCGTTTCAAAATCTCCGTAAGCCGAAAACCTGAAAAAGCCAAAACCGTGGAAACATCCGAATAATAAACATAAACCTATTTTGTAGGAATACAGTCTACCACAGGTTTCATTGCTTGGCAAGCAAAAAATAAACATTCTCTTTGCCCTGCGCCCGCTCCTACGCACAGGCCGCGCACCTTGCTGTGCTGCGGCAGTCCTCTTCATCCCGCTCTTACGCGCAGGCCGCGCACTTTTTCTTTTCTTCTTCTTTCTTTTTGAGAACATCCAGATTGCGTTCGGTCGCCAGTTTGTCGAGTATGGTCTTGACCACCGTGTCAATCGCCGTGCCATCGGAATAGTCTGCCGGCAGCGCAAAATTAACGCGGTCGTCTTTCAGAAGCTTGATGGCCTTTTCCTTATGCGCGCTTTTGGGCTTATAAACCGCAATTGCGTTGCCGCCGCGGTCTTTGACCAGCTTCATCGACGGAATGTCGGTCATGCCGTCGCCGAAATAGATAATGCGCGGAAACGGCACCCGCCGCTTGCTGTCTTCCATAAACTCGTTGACCAGCTTGTCGTCGAGCTTGCCCAGCCCCTTGTTGATTTTGGACAGGTACTGCACCTTGGTCGAATAGTTGACCACGCGCGCCGGCCATACCGGCGTCCCGTCCTCCCCAAACGCAAAGCTGCAGCCGTACACGTCGGTAAAGTATTTGCAGATGGACGCACCACACAAAATTTCCTCATACCCCGACGAGATGATGTAATGCTCGATTTTCAGCCCCAGCTTTTCCCCGTAGGCGTTGATGCGTTCAAACCACCCCTCCACGCCTTTGTAGTACTTGACCAGCGTCCCGCAATAGGCAAAATTCTCACGCGTCAGCTTAACGCCTTTTTCTTTGGCGGTCTTCATAAAATAGTACATGCTGCCCGTAATCTGGTCGGCGCAGTTGTCGACCGACCACTGGTTGGCCTTTTTCCAAAACGTCTTCGGGCTCATCCCGAGCTCCGGAATCAGCACGTAATCCTGCATATAGGTGGTGGAGAGCGTTTCGTCAAAGTCATATACCAGCGCGACAATCGTATTTTTCATCTTTACCTCAATTAATCCTTGCAATTCAAATCCATTATTATATAAAAGAAGTTAGTTTTTAATTAATATTATATCCCAGGTGAGGTAAAAAATGGCAGCGACCCAGATGGAACAGTTGGTTTCCCTGTGCAAAAGAAGAGGTTTTATTTTTCAGAATTCGGACATATACGGCGGCCTGCAGGGCGTATACGATTACGGCCCGCTCGGCGTCGAGCTCAAAAACAACATCAAGGCCGCATGGTGGCGCGCAATGGTTTATGAGCGCGATGATGTTGAAGGTTTGGATGCCGCGATTCTGACCAACCGCAAGGTGCTGCACTATTCCGGACACGAAGACACGTTCTCCGACCCGATGGTCGATTGCCGCAAGTGCAAAGGCCGTTTCCGCGCCGACCATTTAACCGACGGCAAATGCCCGAACTGCGGCTCGACGGATTTGACCGAACCGCGCCCGTTCAACCTGATGTTCAAAACCACCGTCGGCCCCGTCGTCGACGAGGACAACATCGCCTACCTGCGCCCCGAAACCGCGCAGGCGATTTTCACCCAGTTTAAGAACGTCGTCGATTCCACGTCGCGCAAGCTGCCGTTCGGCATCGCCCAGATCGGCAAGTCGTTCCGCAACGAAATCACCCCCAAGAATTTCATCTTCCGCGTGCGCGAATTTGAACAGGCGGAACTGGAATTTTTCGTCAAACCCGGCGAGGATGAAAAGTGGCACGAATACTGGAAACAGGCGCGCATTGACTGGTGGAAAGAACAGGGCGTAACCTCCGACCGCTTCCGCGTTTATGACCAACAGCCCGATGAGCTCGCACACTACGCCAAAGCCTGCTCGGATATCGAATACCGCTTCCCGTGGGGCTATGACGAGCTGGAAGGCGTCGCCAACCGCCGCGACTATGACCTCGGCAACCACACCAAATGCCAGGACGAATTCGGGTTGGAGGCGCATTGCCACGAAAACCCGGAATCCACGACCAAACTCTGCGTCCGCGACGAAGAAAACAACAAGTGGATTGTCCCGTTCGTGATTGAGCCGTCCATGGGCGTCGACCGCGCCGTGCTGGCGATTTTGACCGAAGCCTATACCGAGGAAGACTTGGGCGAAGGCAACTCCCGCATCGTGCTGAAGTTAAAGAAACACCTCGCGCCGATAAAGATTGCGATTGTTCCGCTCAAGAAAAACAGCCCCGAAATTATGGCCAAATGCCACGAACTGAAGCAAAAGCTGATGAAGCTCGGCATCGGCCGCGTCGCATTGGAAAACACCGGCAACATCGGCAAAGCTTACCGCCGTCATGACGAAGTCGGCACCCCGCTGTGCCTGACCGTGGACTTCGAAACCATTGAGCAGCAGCCGGAAACCGTAACTCTGCGCGACCGCGATACGATGGAACAAATCCGTATCGCCACCGCCGACCTCCCGGCCTACCTGCGCGAATATTTCGCCTGAACGGCACATAAATAAGCCGCACATAAAAAGCCCGCCTTTCCTGCGGGCTTTTCTTTTTCTGCGTACCGGCCTTCCGCGCTGTCTTCCTCTAGCCTCTAAATCTGCGCACACGCCGCCACGGTCCTAATCTGCACCATAACTCTGCGCACATACCGCTGCCTACCATCCTCCGGCTTGCAGCACCGCCTGCGCCCCCAGGCTCAAAGAAAATTCTCTACCGTCCTCTGGCCTTCAGCACAGCCTGTACCATGGCGTTCTTCTGCGCCTCGTCGGCATTGCACAGCGCCAGAACCGCCGCACGCGAGGTTTTGATGGAAGTATCGCCAATGCTCTGTGCAAAGTTATACGGCTCGTTGACAGCCTTTGCCAGCAGTTCATAAGCGTTGTCGCCAAACTTGTCATACAACGCATTGACCGTTCCGCCAGCATCCATTGCATTCCGTGCGCCGTTAATCCGGTTCATTCCCTCAATGACCTGCATCATGCGCGCCTTGTCCTGCGCCGCCTTCCGCATATCGTCCTTGAGTGCGTCCCGTTCAGCTTGTTTCTGTTCCGCTCCCGTCTGCCCGGCCTGTCTCCCTTTTTTCGCCATCAGCCCGTCGGGTTCGCCGCGGCCGTCCGGCTTGCGGATAACGTCCGCCATCAGGTTGAGCACCTCTTTTTTCTGCACGTCGGAAACGCGCTCTTTCGGGCTCCACTCGCGGTATTCCGGCTTTTTGTCTTTGTCCACCGGACGCACCGGCTTGTTCTCGCCCTTATTCTTGTCAGCATCATTGCCGAACCACCCCTTAACGGCGTCAACGGCATCGCTCCCCCATTCGCCGCATTTTTTGATTCCGGCAATAACCGGCACGCCGACATACACGCCCAACGCCTCCGCCGGATAGCGAACCACCGCCGGCAGCTTGTCCAACCCGTTCATTTCCTTCGTTTCGCCAAAGAAATGGGTATATTGCTTCACACCGCGTTTCCACCACCCCATATCCTCAACTTTTTGCTGAAGTTCTGCCGCCTCTTTCGGCAGTTCCTTCAACGGCAGGTCGTCTTTCGGGTTAAATGCCTGCCGCAGGTTGACTTTCCCCTCAAATTTCAAGTCCTCCTGATTGAACTTGACCTTCCCGCTGTACAGTTCGTCAACCGCCTTGTTGTAAGCCTTGTCGTCGCCTTCCGGCAGCTTTTCGCCCCGTCCCGCATATTCCCGCGCCACCTGGTTGACCAGCCCGTCAATCAGCGCCTTGTCGTTTTTCGCCACATTGTCAAGCGCGGCTTGATAATCCTCTTGCTGATAGCTTGTCAGTTTCTTGTCGGTCAGATATGCAAAAGCCGCCATTTCCGTATTCCACTGCCCGCGCGTTCCCTCGCCATAAGGCAAGGCATCTCTGCATTTTACCCCGCACATAGGGTCTTGCACCGCCAGCGCATGCTGCAGCAGGTTCTGATACTGGAGCAGGCTCATTTTGCCGTCATACTTCGGCAAACCCAGCTCCTCCGCCAGCTTTTCACTCCCCATTATTCTGCGTTTGCCCGCATCGGGAATTTCCACGTCCTTGTCCATATATTGGGTAAAATCCACGCCGCCGATGGTATAGGCGATTTTCCGCGCCCGCTCGTAATTCTGGTCATAATAGGCGGCGTGCTTGCCGTCCTTCTCGCCGTAAGACTTGGCATTCCTGACTCCATAATCAACATAAGTGCCGGAAAAATCCCTCATCCACATATCCCGCGTTCCGTTGGCAATCAGCGCCATTTCTTTGTCAAAATCTTCTTTTTTGTTACTGAACGGATTTATCTCCCCTCTTTTGATGGCATCGGTATAAAAACGAAAACGCAAACCGTCTTCTTCAAAAACAGAAATATCTCCTGTTTTCAAATATTTGTCGCGCAAATAAACCAGCGATGCCATATTAGCGGAAATTTCGTCGTTCATCTCGGTTTTGTACGCCTGCTCCGGCGAAAGCGCATATTCATATATCCCCTGGCTGCGATTGTCCCGATGTTTCTGCTCATGCATCAGAACCGCCATACTGCCGCTCCACGAATTAAAGCTGTCTTCACCCTCAACATAATTAATCGTAAGTGTATTGTCCCCCGATAGAAAATACGCGCCTGTTGTCGTTTCGTTGCTCAGCGTATCTACCTGAAAATCCACCTCGCGCATTCTGTTTTCGGCATCCAGCCGCGCCGCTGCCAAATCTTTTTTAATATCTTTTGCCATGATGACATCTCCCAACCAAATTCTCTGTTAAGGTATATTATACCTCACAATGGCGCTTAGGTCAAGCCAAAACGCTCCCGCATCCCTCGCAAATCGCCCCTCTGTCCCATTCCCTCCCCTCATCACGCCTCACCAACGCGCACAAAAAAGCCCGCCATTCAGCGGACTTTTTCCAACGCACCGATGACACCGAACGCACCGATGACACCGAACGCCCACGTTACACCGAACGTCCCTGTTACACCGACGCTCATCTCTGCGCGCGTTTGAGCTTTGGCCGCCCGAGTTTTTCCGCGCGTTCGTTGATTTTGCGCAGCCTGATGTTTTCCTCGTCAAACGTTTCACCGATAATCGCAAACATCATCGGCACAAACAGCGTCGCCACGAACGTCGACAAAATCATGCCGCCGATCATGCCCGTACCGATAGCATGCCGGCTCGCCGCGCCCGCTCCGGCGGATACCGCCAGCGGCAGCACGCCGAACGTAAACGCCAGCGACGTCATCACAATCGGGCGGAACCGGAGCTTCGCCGCCTCAACGGCCGCCTCGGCATACGAAAGCCCTTCCTGCACTTTCATCACCGCAAATTCGACAATCAAAATTGCGTTTTTCGCCGCCAACCCGATAAGCGTTACCAATCCGACCTGAAAATAGAGGTCGTTTTCAATCCCGCGCATCCACACCGCCAGCAACGCCCCGAGCACCGCAAACGGCACCGAGAGGATAACCACAATCGGCAGCGACCATTTCTCGTACTGCGCCGACAGAATGAGGAAAATCATAATCAGCCCGAACACAAACGCCTGCGTCGACGTCCCGCCCGCCTGTTTTTCCTGATACGCCGAACCGATCCACGCCAAAGCATAATCGCTGCCCAGCACTTCCGCCGCGACTTCTTCCATCGCCGCAATCGCTTGTCCGGAAGAATATCCCGCCGCCGCGTCGCCCATTATCTTCGCCGCCGGAAAGATGTTGAAACGGTTGACCAGCTCCGGCCCCGTAACGCGCTCTACCTTAATCAGCGTCGCCAGCGGCACCAGCGCCCCGGTTCCCGACTTGACGTACACATAGCGCAGGTCGTCCGGCGTACGGCGGAATTTGTCTTCCGACTGCAGCGTAACGCGGAAGTTTCTGCCCATATAGGTAAAGTCGTTGACATACAGGCTCCCGAACGTAGACTGCATCACCGCATAGATGTTGTCAATCGGCACGTTAAGCATTTTCGCCTTCTCGCGGTCAAGGTCAATGCGGTATTGCGGCGTGCTGACCGAAAACGTCGTCTTGACGTTCGCCAGTTCCGGGCGTTTGTTCGCCGCGTCGGCAAATTCCTGCGTTTTCGCCATCAGCTCCGCCGAAGTCTTGCCTGTCTTGTTCTGGATATACCCCTCAAACCCGCCGGTCGTGCTCATGCCCATAATCGGCGGCATGCTGAACGCATAGGCGATGCCCTCGTCCTGGCTCATGCCGATGCCCGAATACTTAAGCGCCAGCTCCGCCGCCGACTGCCCCGCGCCTTGCCGCAGGCTCCAGTCTTTGAGCGTAACAAAGCTGATGCCCGAATAAGTGTTCTGGCTGGAAGAAAGCATATTGTAGCCGTTAATCGTCAGAAAATCCTGCACGTTCGGGTCTTTCCGCACCGCCGCGCCGACTTTTTCGGTAAACTTTTCGGTGCGCGGCAAAGACGACGCCTCCGGCAGGGAATACGCCATCAGCAAATTCCCCAAATCTTCCGTCGGCACCAGCCCCGTCGGCACGATTTTAAACAGCGCCGCAATGCCGAACAGTACCGCCGCAAACCCGGCAACCGCCCGCCGCCGGTGCGCCAAAAAGTAATGCACTCCCGCCAGATACCAGCTCGTCGCCTTGTCAAAAAAGGCGTTAAACCACCTAAAGAACGCCGCCGGTTCCTGCCCGCTCTTTTTCTTCTTGATAATCAGCGCGCACAATGCCGGCGTCAGCGTCAAAGCCACCAGTGCGGAAATCAGCACCGATACCGCAATCGTTACCGAAAACTGCTTGTACATAACCCCGGTCATGCCGCCCAGAAACGCAATCGGCAGAAATACCGCCGACAGCACCAGCGCCACCGCGACCACCGGCCCCGACACTTCCTGCATCGCCTTAATTGCCGCCTCTTTCGGCGACAGCCCTTCTTCGTCCATCAGGCGCTCGACGTTTTCCAGCACGATAATCGCGTCGTCAACCACGATGCCGATTGCCAAAATCAGCCCGAACAGCGTCAAAAGGTTAATCGAAAAGCCCAGCAGATACATTCCGGCAAACGCGCCGATAATCGACACCGGCACCGCCAAAATCGGAATCAGCGTCGCCCGCATATTCTGCAAAAACAGATACACGACCGCAATAACCAGCAGCACCGCTTCAAAAAACGTATGGATAACTTCTTCAATCGACACGTTCACGAACAGCGTCGTGTCGTACGGGATTTCGTAGGTAATCCCCTGCGGAAAGCCCTTGGACAATTCCGCCATTTTCTTCTTGACCAAATCCGCCGTTTCCAGCGCGTTCGCCCCCGGCTGCAGATAAACCGCAAACGCCACCGCCGGCTCGCCGTTAAAGGTGGAGGTTACGCTGTAGTCCTGCGCCCCGAGTTCAATCCGAGCCACGTCCTTGAGCCGCAGCATTCCGCCGATATCGTTGCTCTTGAGGATGATATTGCCGAATTCTTTCTCGTCAACCAGCCGCCCCTTGGTATTGACCGAATAGGTATAGGGCTGCGATTCCGTCATCGGCTCCTGCCCGAACTGCCCCGCCGCAAACTGCGAGTTCTGTTCCTGCACCGCCGCAATCACGTCCTGCGGCGTCAGGTTATATTCCGCCAGTTTGTCGGGCGACAGCCAGATGCGCATCGAATAGTCCTGCGACGCAAACAGCGACGCGCTGCCCACGCCCTTGATGCGCCGGATTTCGTCCAGCACGTTCAGCAGCGCATAGTTGGAAACGTACACCGTATCATACAGGTCCGACGTCGAACGCATCGTGATAACCTGCAAAATGGAATTTGATTTCTGCTCCACCGTAACGCCCTGCTTGGTAACTTCCGCCGGCAGCTTGGACGTTGCCATCTGTACCTTGTTGTTGACGTCAATCGTCGCCTGGTCCGGGTCGGTTCCGATGTCAAACACCACGCCGAGCGTCAGATACCCCGACGACGTCGCGTTGGAATACATGTAAATCATGTTTTTGACACCGTTGATTTCCTGCTCCAGCGGCGCCGCTACCGTGTCCGCCAGCACTTCCGCCGTCGCCCCCGGATAAGTCGCCGTAACCTGAATTTCCGTCGGCACGATGTTCGGATACTGCTCCACCGGCAGAACTTTCATTGAAACCAGCCCCGCCAGCACGATAATCAGCGAAATCACGGTCGCAAAAATCGGCCTTTCGATAAAAAACTTTGAAAACATCTTCCCGCTCCCGTTTATTCTTTAACCGCAGCACCACTGGCCGCCGCACCGTCGGTTGTCGCCCCGGCTCCCATGCCCGTTTCTCCCGCAGCCCCGGCTCCTGTGCTCTCAGCCGCATTTACCGCGCCTGCACCATCAGATACCGTACCCGTTTCACCGGCCGCACGTGCATATCCCTTAACCGCCGGATTATTCTCCGCTGCACTCGTTGCATTCATAATCTGCGGCACCGCGGCCATCCCCGGCCGCAGTTTCAGCAGTCCGCTGACAACCACCCTGTCGCCCGGGTTCAGCCCCGTGTCCACAATCCAGCCGCCGTCTTTGGTCGCAAAACCGGTCGTAATCGGCGCTGCTTCAATTTTATCCTGTGCGTTGATGCGATAAACATAAGAGCCGTTCGCTCCCTGCATTACCGCCGTCTGCGGCACAACCAGCGCATCGGCGCGCACAACGCCCTCCACGCTCAGGCGCAGAAACTGTCCCGGGCGTATCCGCCCTTTCGGATTGTCAAACACCGCGCGCAGCTTAATCGTCCCCGTTTCCTGGTCGACCGTCGGGTTAACGAAGTCAATGTCTCCGGCCTGCGGATACTGCCACCCGTCGCCGGCATTAAGCTTCGCCTTTATCTGGTCTTTGCGCTGCGGCTGCGCCAGATAGCCTTTTTCAATCATTTCCGCCATCTTCATCATTTCCGTTTCCGACATCGAAAACATCACGTAAATCGGATTAAGCTGCGTAATGTGCGTCAGGAGCCCGCCCTCGCCGGAAGTGGAAATCAAACTCCCCTCCGACTGGACTTCCATGCTCGTCAGCCCGCTGATGGGCGCTTTGACCTGCGTATAGTCAAGGTTAAGCTGCGCCGCGTCCACCGCCGCCTGTGCCGACTGCAGCGCCGCCTTCAGTGAGTCTGCGTTGGCAACCGCGTCGTCGCGCGACTTCTCGCTCGCATACCCCTGCTTGAACAGCTTTTCGGTACGCGCCAGCTGCGTCTCGGCATTTTTAAGCTCTGCCTCGGTCTGCGCCAGCTTGGCCTTGGCCTGGTTCAGCGCCACCCGGTAGGTGTCCGGGTCAATCTCAAACAGCACCTGCCCCTCGCTGACTTCCGCGCCTTCGACATAATTGCGCTTAAGCAGAATGCCCCCGACGCGCGCCCGCACTTCCGTCTCTTTGGAACCCTGCGCCCGCGCCGCAAATTCAAACGTCAGCGGCACATTCTGCGGCATTACCTGCACCACGTCGACGGCAATACCCGCGCCTGCCTGCTGTTCTCCCGCAGCCTTGTCGTCGCACCCCGACAGCACCATGACCGGCGCAAGCATCATCGCCGCCGCCCAAATTTTACTTCTCCAAAACGTTCTGCACCCCAAAGACATAAGCCCTCCAAATAATCATTGCATAAAAACACACATACTGGTTAGTATGTAACACACCTTGCCGTAAATTCCAGCCTTTTTGCTTTTTTTCCGCAATATGTTGATAATTTTGTATGTATGCGCCCCGCTTACTGCCCCGCCTGCCGTCCCGCTTACTATTACGCTTACCGCCCCGCTTGCTCAGCTCATCCCAGCCCGCCCCTAAACCGGCATAGCCGTAAAAAAATAACGGGACGCAAGAGCATCCTCTTGTATCCCGTTACTTCTTTTTATCCGCGGATACGGAAACTTATCAGGCTCCCCAGAACGTTCAAAACGTTCAATCCTAACCCAACACCGGCAAGCCATAAGCCAATCTTAAACCACCAGATCGCTTCTAATAAACATGCAAGAACTACAATAATAGCGCCACATGCAGCGATTGTTATTAATCCTGCCGCGAGATAATCGTCGAAGCAATCGCAATCGCCCCAGAACCACTCTATTGCCAACAGAATGAAATAACAGCTTCCGCCGTACATCAACTCCCACATGAGCCAATTCGTAATCTTGGTATCTGTGCTATAACCTAAGTCAATAGTTGCAACTACGGAAAGCACTAAAAGCAATCCTGTCATTTTCCGCGAAATTGAAAACATTTTTTCCATAATTTTTCTTTTTTTAACGAGGTTCGGACCTTTCCCTACTCCTTCGCAAAACGGCACCATGCGATACCACTTCAAAGTTAAACATTTTTTGTAAAATAAGGAACATCCCGTTACAAAAAATTTTGCATAACCTGTCACGAAGAAAAACCCCGAAAAAAACAAATTATGAAAAACTTCCAAATAATAGACATACCCTTATATTTACAAACAGCATTTTATCATATTTTTCAGCCTGGTGCAACAATTTTTCCCCCGGCACAACGGCAAAAAAATAACAGAACGCAGAAATCTCCCTATTCCGTTGCCTTTTGCTCCTCCCCCAACCCTGCCTTGCCCCGCGCCCCGCCACGCTCAGACAAACAAAAAGGAGAGCGCCGCAAAACGCTCCCCTTTTCCCCAAGCCTGCAACTTGCCGCTTGTTTATTCTGCCGGGGTCGCCTCCGGAGCCGGGGTTTCGGCTTCTTCGGCTTCCTGATGTCCCAGAGCCGCCTGGGCCTCTTCGGCTTTCATCAGCTCAATTTCGCGGTCATTCTGCGCCGCAACCTTTCTGAGCGAGCGCAGCACGCTGCCCGTTCCGGCCGGAACCAGACGCCCGACGATAACGTTTTCCTTAAGGCCGCTCAGGTGGTCAACCTTGCCTTCGACCGCAGCTTCGGTCAGAACGCGGGTCGTCTCCTGGAACGATGCCGCCGAAATAAACGACTTCGTCTGCAGGCTTGCCTTGGTGATACCCAACAGAACCGGTGTCGCTTCTGCCGGACGGCCGCCTTCTTTCTCGGTCTTGGCGTTTATGGCTTCAAACTCGTCGGCGTCAACCTGTTCGCCTACGAGGAAGGTCGTATCGCCCGGAGCGGTAACTTCGACCTTGCGCAGCATCTGCGAAACGATGACTTCGATATGCTTGTCGCTGATCTTAACGCCTTGGGCGCGGTAAACGTCCTGAACTTCCTTAACCAGGTATTCGGCCAGCTTTTCGACGCCCAGAACGCGCAGAATATCGTGCGGAGCGAGCGTGCCTTCAACCAGCATATCGCCCTTCTTGACCATGTCGCCGTCCTGAACCGCCAGGCGTTTGCCCTTCGGAATCAGGTATTCGTATTCCTTGTCGTCGTCGGTGCGAACCACAATGCGCTGTTTCGCCTTGTAGTCCTTGCCGAATTCGACCACGCCGTCAACGTCGGAGATAATCGCCGGGTCTTTCGGGCGGCGGGCTTCAAACAGCTCGGCCACGCGCGGCAGACCGCCGGTAATGTCTTTTGACTTCAGGCTCTCTCTCGGAATACGCGCGATAATATCGCCCGGTTTGATTTCGTCGCCGTTATCGACCGCCAGAACCGCGTCAACCGGCAGGTAGTAGCGGACTTCGTGCCCGTTGTCGAGCGTAACCGGGTTGCCCTTCGCGTCTTTCAGCACCACCGACGGCTTAAGGTTGGCATGCGCGCTCGCGCCGCCGCGCCAGTCGGTAACGACCTTGGAAACGATACCCGTGGTTTCGTCCTGTGATTCCTTAACCGATATGCCGGAAATCAAATCCACCAGTTCGGCATGGCCGCCCTTTTCGGAAATAACCGGGGTCATAAACGGATCCCACTCGGCAACCTTCTGCCCTTTCTCGACTTCGGAACCGACCTTGACCAGAATCTTGGTGCCGTACGGAACCTTGTGGCGGGATTTCTCGCGTCCCTGCGCGTCGGTAATGACAACGTCGCAGTTGCGGGACAGGACAATCGCGCTGCCTTCGGCGTTAACCACCGTACGGGCGTTGTCAAGCTGCAGAATACCGGCAAACGGAACTTCAATATTCGACTGTTCGGCCGATGCGGAAGCCGCGCCGCCGATGTGGAACGTTCTCATCGTCAGCTGCGTACCCGGCTCGCCGATGGACTGCGCCGCGATAACGCCGACAGCTTCGCCGACATTGACCGGCGTGCCGCGCGCCAAATCGCGCCCGTAGCAGGCCGCGCAGACGCCGTGTTCGCTTTCGCATGTCAGTACCGAACGGATTTTGACCTGTTCGACGCCGGCTTTTTCAACCTTATCAACATCGTTTTCGTCAATCAGCTTGCCTTTCGGAACCAGAACTTCGCCGTTTTCCGGATTGAGGATGTCTTCCTGCGCCGTACGGCCGAGGATGCGCTCGCCGATGGAGGCGATAACGTTGCCGCCGTCAACGACCGGACGGACGATAATGCCGCGTTCGGTGCCGCAGTTGGTTTCGGTAATGACGACGTCTTGCGCCACGTCAACCAGACGGCGGGTCAGGTAACCGGAGTTCGCGGTCTTCAGCGCCGTATCGGACAAACCTTTGCGCGCGCCGTGCGTCGAGCTGAAGTACTCGGACACCGTCAGGCCTTCTTTAAAGTTGGAGATAATCGGTTGCTCAATAATCGCGCCGTTCGGTTTTGCCATCAAACCGCGCATACCGGCCAGCTGTTTCATTTGCGCCTTGGAACCGCGCGCGCCGGAATCCGCCATCATGAACACGGAGTTCATATAACCGTGGTCAATCTTGGAAATGCCTTTCATCATCTCCTCGGTCAGCTTATAGTCGCACGCCGCCCAGATATCGATAACCTTGTTGTATTTTTCGCCGCTCGTAATCAGACCGTTCTGATACTGCTGTTCAAATTCCTTAACCTGTTTCGAGGTTTCGGCGATAAGTTTCTTCTTCGCATCAGGAACAATCAGGTCGTCCTTGCCGAACGAAATACCAGCCTTGCACGCATTTTCAAAACCGAGCGTCATAATCTTGTCAACCATGATGCAGGTTTCTTTCTGCCCGCAGTAACGGTAAACCGTATCAATGATTTCGCCGATTTCCTTCTTGCGCAGCAGGCGGTTTACCAGAGAAATCGAGATTTTCTCATTGTCCGGCAGAATGTCGGAAATAATGATACGTCCCGGCGTTGTTTCCAGCAGCCCGTAAACGCGCTCGCCCTTGTCGTTGACATAGTGCATGCGGCATTTGATTTTCGCATGCAGGTCGACCGCTTTCGCGTTCAGTGCCAGCATAACCTCGTTAACGTCGGAATAAACGCTGCCCTCGCCGGTAACGCCGTCCGCCTGATACGACAGGTAGTAAATACCCAGAACCATGTCTTGCGACGGCACGATAATCGGCTTGCCCGATGCCGGCGCCAGAATGTTGTTGGTGGACATCATCAGCACGCGCGCTTCCAGCTGTGCTTCAATCGACAGCGGAACGTGAACCGCCATTTGGTCGCCGTCGAAGTCGGCGTTAAACGCGGTACAAACCAGCGGGTGCAGGTGGATGGCCTTGCCTTCGACCAGAACCGGCTCAAACGCCTGAATACCCAGACGGTGCAGCGTCGGTGCGCGGTTTAAGAGTACCGGGTGCTCGCGGATAACTTCTTCCAGGATGTCCCAGACTTCGACCCGTTCTTTCTCAACCATGCGTTTTGCCGCCTTAATCGTCGTCGCCAAACCATACAGTTCGAGCTTCGCATACACAAACGGCTTAAACAGTTCGAGCGCCATTTTCTTCGGCAGGCCGCACTGGTGCAGTTTGAGCTGCGGGCCGACCGTAATAACCGAACGTCCGGAGTAGTCAACACGTTTACCCAACAGGTTCTGACGGAAACGGCCCTGCTTGCCTTTCAGCATATCGGACAGCGACTTCAGCGGGCGTTTGTTGGTACCGGTAATCGCTCTTGCGCGGCGGCCGTTGTCAAACAGCGCGTCGACGGATTCCTGCAGCATGCGCTTTTCGTTGCGGATAATAATGTCCGGCGCATGCAGTTCGATTAATCTCTTCAGACGGTTGTTGCGGTTGATGACACGGCGATACAAATCGTTCAGGTCAGAAGTCGCAAAACGTCCCCCGTCCAGCGGAACCAGCGGGCGCAGCTCCGGCGGAATAACCGGCAGCACGTCCAGAATCATCCATTCCGGCTTGGTGTGGGAATCAAGAAATGCCTCGATAATCTTCAGGCGCTTGACCACTTTCTTGCGTTTGGCTTCGGAAACTGAATCGCTGAGTTCTTCGCGCAGCGCTTTCTTTTCCGCTTCCAAATCGATGTTGGCAAGAATTTCCTTAATTGCTTCCGCGCCGATGCCGGCCTTGAACGCGTCTTCGCCGAACTCGTCCAGCTTTTCCTGATATTCGTCTTCGGTCAACAGCTGATACAGTTTCAAATCCGTCAGACCCGGCTCAATGACGATGTAGCTTTCGAAGTACAGAACGCGCTCCAGCTGTTTCATCGGGATGTCGGTAATCATCGAAATACGGCTCGGCAGGGATTTCAGGAACCAGATATGCGCAACCGGCGCCGCCAGTTCGATATGCCCCATGCGCTCGCGGCGAACCTTGGACAGCGTAACTTCGACGCCGCACTTCTCGCACACGATACCGCGGTATTTCATTCTCTTGTACTTGCCGCACAGGCACTCGTAGTCCTTAACCGGGCCGAAAATGCGCGCGCAGAACAAACCGTCGCGTTCCGGCTTAAAAGTGCGGTAGTTGATGGTCTCGGGCTTTTTGACTTCGCCGTAAGACCACGAACGGATTTGCTCCGGAGAAGCAATGGAGATTTTGATTTCGTCAAAAGACTCGGAAACAGCCTGCTGACCAAAAAAATTCATAATATCGTTCATATTTGTAAAACTCCTTTTATCGCTTAGGCTTGTTCTTCGTTCAACATTTCAACGTTCAGGCACAAAGACTTGATTTCCTTGACCAAAACGTTAAAGCTCTCCGGAATGCCCGATTCAAAGCTGTCTTCGCCGCGGACAATCGCCTCGTAAACCTTGGTTCTGCCGTTGACGTCGTCGGACTTGACCGTCAGCATTTCCTGCAGCGTGTAAGCCGCGCCGTATGCCTGCAGCGCCCAAACTTCCATTTCGCCGAAACGTTGGCCGCCGAATTGCGCCTTACCGCCCAGCGGCTGCTGGGTAACGAGGCTGTACGGGCCGACCGAACGTGCGTGCATTTTTTCGTCGACGATGTGGTGCAGCTTAATCATGTAGATAATGCCGACCGTAACCTTGCGGTCAAACTTCTCGCCGGTACGTCCGTCGTACAGGTCAATCTGGCCTGACGTCGGCAGTCCCGCCATCTTCAGCATGCGGTTGATGTCGTCGCCGTTCGCGCCGTCGAATACCGGGGTTGCCATCGGGATACCGTTTTTGAGGTTGCCGACCATTTCCAGCTTTTCCGGTTCGGTCAGCGTCTCGATTTCTTTCTTGTACTGCTTTTCGCCGTAGATTTCCTTGAGTTTCGCGTTAAGTTCGTCAATCGTCTTTTCGCCGCGCTTGTACTGTTCGCAAAGGTCGTTCAGCTGTTTGCCGAGTTCTTTGGCCGCCCAGCCCAGGTGCGTCTCGAGGATTTGCCCCACGTTCATACGGGAAGGCACGCCCAGCGGGTTGAGCACGATGTCAACCGGGGTGCCGTCTTCCATATACGGCATATCTTCGAGCGGCAGAACGCGCGAAACCGTACCTTTATTACCGTGGCGTCCGGCCATCTTGTCGCCGGTTTGCATCTTACGCTTGGTTGCGATAAAGACTTTGACCTGTTTCAAAACGCCCGGCAGCAGGTCGTCGCCGCGCTGAACTTCTTCAACCTTCTGTTCAAAGTGCTTCTGCACTCTGTCCAGACGCGCGTTAAACGCATTGGTGAATTCTTCGATTTTGCTCATCAGGTCTTCGTCTTTGATGACGATTTTGCCGAGCTGATATTCCGGAATGTTCTTCAGGACTTCCTCGGTCAGTACCAGCTTCTTCGCAATGCCCTTCGGCGCATCAACCACCGTCTGCCCCAAAAGCATTTCTTTCAGGCGCTGGTTGTAGCTCTTGCGGACGATGTTCATTTCGTCGTCGCGGTCTTTGGCAAGCTTGGAAATTTCGCCCTGCTCAATCGCCAGCGCGCGTTCGTCTTTTTCGACGCCGCGGCGGTTGAACACCTGAACGTCAACAACGACGCCTTCAATGCCCGGCTGGGCACGCAAAGACGTATCGCGGACGTCGCTTGCCTTTTCGCCGAAGATGGCGCGCAGCAGTTTTTCTTCCGGCGTAACCACGCTCTCGCCTTTCGGCGTTACCTTGCCGACCAGAATATCGCCGGCCTTAACCTCGGCACCGATGTAGATAATGCCGGATTCGTCCAGGTTTCTGAGCGCGTCTTCGCCGACGTTCGGAATATCGCGGGTGATTTCTTCCTGCCCGAGCTTCGTGTCGCGTG
>OLZW01000045.1_pt1 | contig 89853 bp, 82 predicted proteins | sample 1674281 | NCBI WGS metagenome assembly OLZW01 (sample SAMEA103958157, study PRJEB25191) | human gut metagenome | biome: human-associated habitat [ENVO:00009003]; feature: intestine environment [ENVO:2100002]; material: feces | place: Germany | collected 2013/2015
CCTTCCCGGCGCTGTGCCCTGCAAGGCAGCCTTTGGACCGGCCTTGCAGCATGTTATCACGCCTTCTTGGCACGCTCCCCGGACAAATTCGGATTATCGCGCTGCTTCCCCAAAAGCGGTACGGCAGAGGACGCTATTCAGTTGTGGTGAGAGGAAGTATATCTCCTCTCAATTACAATGGATAGCGTCGGAGTGTGGGAATGGGACGGGAAAAATATAAATATTTTTGTAGTGTGCAAATGGTGCAGTGGTTCCAGGAAATGTTTATTATTAAACAGATTGAATGATTTTGTTTTAAATGGAATATGTGGTTGATTTGCTTCGCTATCGAAGATATAATTACGGTAGAGTGTGATTTGAAGATATATTATTGTTTGTGTTTATAGGAAAACATTTTGTGATTGTAATTTGAAAACCTGACATTTTATGCGGAGGAGGAAATAAAATGAACGATAGAATAGATGCTGTTTTGGTTGATACCTCTGTATACCATAAAAAGCAATGTGATTTTGAGGGGATTACGAATTCAATTATTCCGATGCTTCTGCAATTACTAAGAGCAATGGAAGAGGTAATGCGTTTAGAATAGTGATCGACAATATTTTGAACGCTACTTGTGGTTTTATGGAGAATCTGCTATAATATCTATATTTGTGAGGAATGGGATTGATATTCTTTTCTTACTAAAATTACGGAAGGAGGGCTTGACAATGATGCTCAAAGGCGCGAAAATGGCTCGGCTCGGCTCGGCTCGGCTCGGCTCGGCAGTAGTATTGCGCCTTTTTTTCAGTGTGTCAAGCTCTATTACATTAAATTATCGTGTAAAATCCGGAAGCAGGGTGAACTATGCCCTGATTTCGGATTTTTTCTTTTGTGGGAAGGGGGAACACTGCTGAAACTTTGCGCCTGATTGTCAGGTGTTGCGGATGCTTCAATCTATTTTATCGGTACACTTGCTGCGGCAACAATTCTTAATGATTAAAACACACGAGGAGAAATGAAAATGAAGAAAAAAGTTCTTAGCCTTCTGCTAACGCTTTGCCTTGTTATGACTTTCTTGCCAATGGCAGCGTTTGCAGCAGAAGCACCATTATTTAGCGGCGGAACAGGTACACAGCAAGACCCGTGGCTGATTACTTCGCAAGCGGATTTGATTGCTTTGGCAGAGTTTCTGAACTCCGGCAATGCAGAAATGTTTGATACTGAGGACGCAGGTATTGGAAACTGCTATGGCTATTACTTCAAGCAAACTGCTGATATTGACCTGACAGGTGTATCGTGGGAACCGATCGGTTATTCTGGAAGTTACTATTTTGCGGGAAACTATGATGGTGACGGACATAGCATCACAAATGCGGTTTCTACCGGAAAAGTAGACCCAGAAGGTTTCGCTACGGCTGGCATTTTCGGGTGGGTCGCTTTCGGCTCGGTTGAAAATCTTCACGTAAAAAACGCAAACTTTGTGGCAATCGGTCAAAATAACTACAGTTATGTGGGCGGTATTGCAGGTGTGTGTTATGGCTCATCCATCGAAAACTGCTCGGTGGTGAATTCTTCACTGGAGAGCAAGCGCAACAACAATAATAACTGTGCGGGAAGTATTGTGGGTTATTCCACTGGCGGAACATTTGAAAAGTGTGCTGCCGAAAACAACCAGGTTAAAACGATGGCTTATGGTGGTGGTTTTGTTGGTGAAGTAGACGATGATCCCGCATATGGAGCAGGTACGTCTACATTCACAAACTGCTATACTGCAAACTGCTCTGTAAGCTCTAAAACCGATGATGTTCAGGGAGTGAGTTTGGTAGGCGGTTTCGTTGGTGAGATGACAGATTCCGCGTTAACTGTTAATAATTGCTATGTATATCGGGCAATGCTTTCTACCGAGGGAACCGCTGTGCCCGGAATTAAGGCCACTGGCGTTTTCGCAGGTCACCTGTGGGGCGATAGTAGTATCGTTGATACAAACTGTTTCTTTGGGGCTTGTGGAACAACTGAGAACGCTGGTACGGCCAGTGAAAAGACAGAAGAAGAATTTAGAAACGGCACGGTGGCAGGATTGCTGGGAGAAGCATTTGCACAGGTTGGCGACTATCCGAAAATCAATGGTCCTGCCGACTATAGCAGCGTAGATGCGGCCATTGCCAAGGCAAATGCCCTGATTAAAGATGATTACAAGGATTTTTCTTCCGTGGAGAGTGCAATCAATTCGGTGGTTCAGGGGAAGACACTGGCAGAGCAGGCAGAGGTGGATGCAATGGCGAAAGCTATCGAAGATGCGATTGCTGCCCTGCAATATAAGGATGCTGACTACACTAAGGTCGACGCAGCCATCTCCAAGGCAAATGCTTTGAAGAAGGATGATTACAAAGACTTCTCCGCAGTAGAATCTGCTGTCAATGCCGTTGTCCGTGGTAAAAACATTACCGAGCAGGGCGAAGTGGATGCCATGGAACAGGCTATCGAAACTGCCCTTTCCGCCCTGCAATACAAGGACGCCGACTACACCAAGGTCGATGCAGCCCTCGCCAAGGCAAATGCTTTGAAGAAGGATGACTACAAGGATTTCTCCGCTGTGGAAACCGCCGTCAATGCCGTTGCCCGTGGTAAGAACATTACCGAGCAGGGCGAAGTAGATGCAATGGCGAAAGCTATCGAAGATGCGATTGCTGCCCTGCAATACAAGGATGCCGACTACACCAAGGTTGATGCAGCCATTGCCAAAGCAAATGCACTGAACAAGGACAACTACAAGGACTTCTCCGCTGTGGAAGCCGCCGTCAATGCCGTTGCCCGTGGCAAGAACATTACCCAGCAGGTAGAGGTTGATGCAATGGCAAAGGCTATCGAGGATGCAGTTTCCGCCCTGCAATACAAGGGTGCTGATTACACCAAAGTAGATGCAGCCATTGCCAAAGCAAATGCACTGAACAAGGACAACTACAAGGACTTCACCGGCGTGGAAGCCGCCGTCAATGCCGTTGCCCTTGGCAAGAACATTACCCAGCAGGCAGAGGTTGATGCCATGGCAAAGGCTATTGAAGATGCCATTACCGCCCTGCAGTACAAGGATGCCGACTACACCAGAGTCGATGCAGCCATTGCCAGGGCAAATGCACTGAACAAAAATGATTACAAAGACTTCTCCGGCGTAGAATGCGCCATCAGAGCAGTTGCCCGTGGCAAGAACATTACCCAGCAGGCAGAGGTTGACGCTATGGCAAAGGCTATTGAAGATGCGATTGCTGCCCTGCAATACAAGGACGCAGACAAGACCACCCCGGTACCTGCTGCCACGGCCACTCCGGCACCTGCTGCAACGGCCACTCCGGCACCTGCTGCAACAGCCACACCTCAGTACACCATCCCGCAGACCGGCGACACCAGCAACCCTGCTTTGCTGGTTGTCCTTATGCTTGTCAGCGGTAGTGCAGCCATTGGTACAGCCGTTGTTGGCAGCAAGAAAAAGCACAACAGATAACTGAACAGCCCCCTCGCTCCATCTTCCGGGCAAAGCAAAAGCGCTGCAGCGATGTGGCGCTTTTCTATTGCCACAAAGCAGCAAATAGCGGGTTTCCCCACCATAAGCGATAAGTTATATTCCCCACCATCGTAAAGCCCCTCATACAATGACAATTTGAAAGTCACTCTGGGTATCCAGTAATACTCCACAAAATGAAAAAGCGCTCACCGTGAAAGGTGGGCGCTTTTCTCTTTCTTAATCAGTACTTATAAAAGGTATATCACACCAGCATATCGAACAGTCCAATCATCAGAGGCATCGTCATGATGGAAAGCAGCGTACTCAGAACATACAATGCACTTGAGTGCGCCGCATCACGATTGTAGAGTTGCGCCATTGAGGTGACTGTCGCACAAGACGGCGTAATAGCCGATAGATAGACTGTCATTAAAATTGCTTTACCATCTGCAATCCAGTCAGATGCGTGGAACACGCGAAGTAGCAGCAGAACAATGATAGGAACTACAATCAGACGAAGTGCAACGGGAAGATAGTTGCGCGGTGTACAGAAGACTTTCTTTAACGGCACTTCTGCAATCGCAATACCGGCCAGCAGCATACCCATAGGTCCTATCATAGCACCTACGCTGCTGAGCGTACTCACGATAGGTGTAGGCAGCGAGATATGCAGAAGGTACAAGAGAGCACCGGCGACAATCGCAATCAGGTTGACATTGGTCAGAATCTTCTTCCATTCGAGTTTTGCGCCTTCTTGCAGGCAGGCACTTGCGTGCGTCCAGAGAAGAATCAGCTGAACAATGACGAAAGCGCAGGAATACACGACATATTCCTCGCCGAGCAAAGCCTGAACCAGGGGGATGACGAGCGCAGCCGCATTACTGTATATGATGTTGACCTGCTCCACGACATCCAATTTAAGCGGCCTTTTAAAGATAGCATTGAGGACCAGAAACACGACATGCATTCCGACCGCTATGCTCATCGAGTACAAGAGTCCTGTGCGAATCTGCGGCGTATCATCGATTTGAAATGCGTTGAGAACAACACACGGCATGACCAGATACACGAAAACCACGGATAAAACCTTGCTGTCTGAGGCTTTCAGAAGCCCTGCCTTGACGACTACATAGCCCATCAGAAGAACGATAAACAGCTGGGCTATCTGCTGCATGAGCAATATACTGACTTCCATAATAATCCCTTCCTTCGATTCAGAATAGCGTACTCCTTTCTCTGGAAAGAGTCAATATGCAACATGACGGAAGTTTTTAGCAAATGGCGAAAATCAACAGTTTGTGGCGAAGGTTGGGAGATGGCCATATGTACTGGATACTATGCACAGTTACAGGATGTTGCATTTATGCAAACGGTAGAACTTGATAGAGAAGTTGTAAAATCTATAAAAATCAATGTAAACGCGATATTTTCTTTGATATAATATAGTTAAGAAGCTACCCCCTAAAGCGAAGGAGGTTTACTATGAAAAGTCCAATGGTATGAAGTCAAGTAGGTGATGGAATAAGATTTTGAAGAAAAGTGGAGCAAAAGAACTGTGTTGGCTGTAAAAAGGCAACACCAACCCAAGCCCTGCCTCTGCAAATTTTGAAACAGGGCTTATGTGTCAGAGTAGCGAGCGAGCACTCAGCCCTCCGGCGGGATATACAGGCGGTTGTCCTTCAGCAGTCGAAAGACTAACCGGACCAGTTTTCTGGCAGTTAAGGCGAGTGCGCGTTTATGCTGGTACTTGTTGACCTCTTTGAGTTTGAGGTCATAGTAGCGCCGAAACTCGGAGTCGCATCTTCTCACGGAGTTGGCGGCCTCCAGCAGGTAGTAGCGGAGATAGCGGTTGCCGGACTTAATCATTTGAGAATGTTCGGCTTCAAAGTCGCCGGACTGATTCCTGTGCCAGACAAGACCGGCAAATTTGGCAACAGATGCCTGAGCGTTAAAACGGTGGATATCGCCAATTTCAGCGATGATGCCGGCAGAGTAGACCTTGCCAATGCCGGGAATGGATGTCAGCGTATTTGGGATAATCTCAAGGTGCTGCTCAATGGCTTTGTCCAGCACCTTGACCTGTTCCTTCAACGCCCGCATGGAAGCGATAGAGACGGACATGGCCTGATTCACAGTGTCGTTCACTGTCTTTGGCAGACGGTAGGACCCTCTGGCCGCAGCCTGCACTGCTTTGGCAGTAGCATCCGGGTCAACAAATCTGCCTCGGCCTGCTTCGGAAATAAAGGCCGTCAGCTCGTCCAAATCAGCATTTGCAAGGTCGTCCACAGTCTCAAAGTGTTCCATGAGTGCAATCGTGGTGGCACTGGTATTCTGAATGTCCTTGTCCTGAGCGATACCAGAGCATTTGAGAAATAGGTAGTTAGCAAACCGCTGTTTTTCACGGGTCAGGTTCTGAATGATATCAAATCTGGCTCTGGTAAGCGTTCTGAGCGCCTGGTAGCGATAGTCGTCCATATAGACCTCCTTGGCAATTCTGCCGAAACGGAGATGGTCGGCAATCACAAAGGCATCCACCCAGTCATTCTTTGGCAGGTCAGGATAGGCTTCCTTGAATTTCCGAACCTGTTTTGGATTCAGAACATGGATTTTCCGCTGGAACCGGCCCAGGCTGCCATCTTCACGGAGCGCATAAACAAGGCTGTCCCCGTAGATGGAGGTGGCTTCCAGACCGATTACCACATCGTTGAGCTGCATGGAATGAAGTGCCGACACGATTTTCTCCGACAACAGTTTAGCACCTCCCAGGTTGTTCTGCACTGAAAAACTGGAATGCTTGCTGCCGTCCGGCTTCATCAGGTAGGCTACGTTGTTCTTGCTGCTCACATCAATGCCAACGAATAATGGATTCATAATTTTCACCTCCCCGCATGGAGATTTCAGGCCAGCAGGCTTTGAGATACCCATGATAACCGGAGCATCCGCAACCTCGCGTATCAGAATCATTCCAGAACCAGCCAATGCGATAGCCCTCACTGCTGAAAGGGCGGCCTACGTTCTGGCAAACAGCCAATGAGTTTGCAGCTAACTTCCGGCTCAGGGGAACGGACTTTTCGTGAAGCAGCCTTACGGCTCAACCGGAGAACTCAGAACTTGACCCTGCTGTCCTACAGCTATTGTATCACGGGCACCTCAAAGCCTGCTGATACCTGAAATTATTAACTTTGAAACTTATTATACGAGGAGAATTAGTACAGCGAAAAGAATTGTTGCTGTAGCCTTGGCTGCTACGGTTGCGGTTTCTTTGACCGGCTGCAAGAAGAGAAAAAACAACACTAATGCGGCAAGCTCGGATGCGACCACAAGCCAAAGTCAGGCTGCGGTTCCGGAAACACCAGAAGTAACTGCCACACCTGCACCGACGGCTACGCCCGCACCGACCGCCGCGCCCGCTGAGAACACCGATAAGAAGGAAAACACCACCAGCGAGCCGACTAAGACAGAAAAGCCGAGTTCCGGCACTTCGACTTCCGGCGGGACGACAAAACCGGCAGCGACAAAAACACCGGCACCTGCTCCGGCAGCTACTCCGGCTCCTACCGCAAAGCCTCAGGTAAAATACACCTTCACGGTTCGCCGTCATGAGGCGACCTGCACCACGCAGGGCTACGATGAGCATATCTGCCATGAGTGGGGCGGCATGAACTACAACGACCGCTTTGTTCCGGCAAAGGGACATAGCTGGGATGGCGGTACAGTCACGAAGGCTGCTACTTATACCGAGACCGGTATCAAGACCTTCAAGTGCAAGGAATGCGATGAGACGCGCACAGAGGAAATCCCGTCTCTCAACAAGACCTATCATATCAAAAGCGTTGTTGCTCCGACCTGCACCGCTGAGGGCTATACCATCTACGAGTGCAACGAGGTCCCCGGTCTGACCTATAAGGGCGATTACAAGGCAAAACTGCCGCACGCCTACGATGCCGGTAAGGTCACAAAGCCCGCTACCATCTATAAGAAGGGGACGAAGACCTTTACCTGCACCTCCTGCGGTGCTACTTACACGGAAGATATCCCAATGGTCGAAAAGACCTGGCATAAGGGCACTACGGTAAAGCCTACCTGCAAAGAGAAGGGTTATACCGTTTACATCTGCGACCAGGATTCCGCTCTGACCGAAAAACGCGATTATACGAATGCACTGGGTCATAAGTGGGATGATGGCACTGTAACGACGCCCGCCACCTGTGAGGGTGTCGGCGAGAAGACCTACAAGTGCCAGAATACCGGCTGCGCAGAGACTAAGACTGAGGAAATCGCGGCGCTGGGCCACAAGTGGGATGATGGTACTGTCACCAAGGCTCCTACCTGCACCGAGGATGGCGTTAAAACCTTTACCTGCCTGAATGATGGGAGCCACACCTACACAGAACCTGTTCCTGCGACTGGACACGCTTGGGACGCTGGTGTTGTAACGAAGGAACCGACCTACGAAGAAGACGGCGAGCGCACCTATACCTGCCAAAATGACGGGACCCATGTGTATACAGAAGTGATTCCTGCACTGGGCTATACCTTCACGGAAACTGTCGTTCCTCCTACTTGCACCGAGGACGGTTACACGCTGCACACCTGCAATGAGAATCCCGCAAAGACCTATCAGGATACGCCTGTTGCTGCGCTGGGCCATCAGTATAAGGAAGTCACTACTCCCGCTACCTGTGGCGCTCCTGGCAGCGTAGACAATGTCTGTGAGCGCTGCAACGATAAGCAGCATGTGAAAGACCTTCCTGCCACTGGTGAGCATCAGTGGGATGAAGGCGTTGTAACGAAGGAGCCGACCGCTACCGAGACCGGAATCAAGACCTTTACCTGCACTGTTTGTAGCGCAACAAAGACCGAAGATATCGTCAAGGTACATACCCACGATTACACGCGCCTTGGCGAAATCGTCAAGGAGTCCTCTTGTGAGACAGAGGGCGAGCGTTGGGTGTACTGCAACTACGAGGGCTGCAACGAAAGAGTCCTGAAGCCTATGGCAGCTATCGGCAGCCATGATTGGGACTTTGCAAATGCCGAGTGTCTGAAAAAGGCTACCTGCACCGAGCAGGGCACTATGCTGATGCACTGCAAGCGCGATGCTTCTCATACTACGACCTACTCCTATGGTGGCACGGGTCATGTCTGGGACGAAGGCACTATCACCACGCAGCCTACCTATGATGAGTATGGCGTCAGGACGCTGCATTGCAAGAACTGTGACGCTACTACGACCGAAAAGGTTTTCCCCACGAAGTACACCTTCACAGTGACCGTTGTACCGCCGACTTGCACCGAGGATGGCTACACGATGCACAAGTGCAAAGAGGATGACAGCCTCTGCTACAAGGACAACATTGTACACTCCACCGGTCATCATGCCGCCATTCGTGTCATTGAGCCCACCTGCAAGGAAGAGGGCGCACCGAAATCTACTGCACCGTCTGCAATGAAGTGAGTGCCGTTCTCTCCACCACGCCAAAGAAAGACCACACTTGGGATAACGGTGTCGTAACTACTGAACCCACGGCTGAAAAAGATGGCGTCAAGACCTATACCTGCACAGTTTGCAATGAAACGAAGACTGAGACCACCCCGCGTCTGAACGGCAGCGGCAAGTAAGCTGTGAGCCTTTCAAAAGGCACAAGAAACACAAAAAGGAGCGTCTGCTTTGGCGGACGCTCCTTTTGCTGTGACTGAAAAAATGCACAAGTGCTCTTGAAAATCTTTTTGACATTGTTAGTCGCACTTGGTAGAATGATGACAGAAAAGAAAGAATGCAAATCCCATGGGGAAGGTTCTGATATGCTGCAGATTGCTATTATCGAACACGAAGCAGATTTGGCTCAGCAGACAAAAGTTAATGCTGTTCGCTATCTTAACGAGCAAGGACTCGAAGGCAATATCGCGGTGTTTAACGATGGCATGGATATTGCTGATAACTACAAACCTATATGGGATATTATCAAACACTCCGAAGCCGTAGTCGGTAGAGCGGTAAATATCTGTGAACAGGGAATACAGCTCCGGACTGGGCGGAGCTTGCTTGATGTACTTGGATAAGACCGATACGCGAAAGCTGTCTTCCAAAGAAAAGATGTAGGTACGGATAAACGCCGCGTTGTTGGTGGTCAGTCTCTTGGCTGTATCGAGAATGTGCTGCTGGAACTGTTCATCATTCAAGTTGCCGACCGGCAAGCGATGGTCGCCATAAATTTGCAGACTGAGTACGATTGGCACAACGGAGTTGTCAGGTTCACAGTAATATAAGGAAGACAGTCGATTGAATCCTACATAAATATGGTCGATAGACAAGAGGGGATACCGTTCAGAAAACTCATCGGCTGTCATTCCGACACCATAACCAGAATCACTGTATCTCTTGATGTACTTATAAATGATGAGAAATTGCTCTCGTGAAGAAAGATTTAATCTGGAAGATTGATTAGAAGATTTGAGTAAAATATCTCGAGTAAAAGTTTGCATATAAGATTTGCGTATAGAATGGACTTACTTGCGTCGATATGGTATAATAACATCAAAATGACCCCGAAAGGAAAGCAATTCTATGGCTAAGAAGAATACGAAACGCGGGTTCACGCTTGTCGAGCTCATTGTTGTACTGGTGATTCTGGCTGTTCTTGCAGCACTGCTGATTCCGGCACTGACCGGATACATCGACAAAGCCAGAAAGAGTCAGGTTGTGGCAGAAACCCGGATGCTGACGCAGGCTGTGCAGACGGAGATGTCTACACTGTATGCATCAGACGAATACGCGACTCAATCAAATGCAGGCACGCAAACATTTACGGCCGCATCGAAAGATGGAAATTCGGTAATTCCGCATGAACAAAAACTGTCAAGCCTTGTAGACCGGTATAATGCTATTGTAAAACTCTCAGAGGTTCCTAGTCTTTCTGATGGTACAGGCTCCTTCTTTGCGGTTGCAAACTACAAATGCCAACTTAAGTGGGTAGTTTACAGTGACGGAAAAGGATATTATGGCGTTTTTTGTCAAGCAGACGGTACAGTTACCGGCTATTCCAATAAAGAGGTAACGGGTTATGAAGCTTATTATGGTGATAACATTGGAACGGTTATCTGTGATTCAAATGCCGATGTGACAGACCCTACTGAATCGGTGCCGTGGAATCCGATGGTGGTACGCGCGAACCTTGGTCTATTAAATTAAAAGTAAATCCCTCAGAGTTACTCTGGGGGATTTTCCCTTGGCAAAATATTAGAATGTCAACCGCATCTGATGCCACGCTACATTCCCATGCGTGGACTTGTCGGACACGCCCTCGTCCACAAATCCGAACTTGGCGTAGTAGTGGACAAGTCTGTCCTTGCAGGTCAGAACAAGACCTTTGCGGCCCTGCTCTTTTGCGTTGGCAATCGCCTTTTGAAGTGATTCACCGGCATACCCATGCTGGCGATATGCAGGCAGCGTATTGACACCGAAAATCATCTGCTACGCACCGTTCTCGTTGTGCATGGCGGCGTTCCCGTACATCTCATCAGTCAAGTCGGCGTCATCGGTCACGAAACCGTCCACGAAGGAAATGAGTTTGTCGCCGTCGTACATCAGCCAAAAATGATTCCCATAATGGGCAACTCTCTCGGCAAACTCAGCAGCAGTAGCAGCCTCAGCGGGAGGAAAACACTCGGCCTCAACGGCAGAAAGTGCGGGAACATCATCAGGAACAGCGTATCGAATCGTCATGGTCGTCGCTGTATCTCACAGGGATTTGCCGAGATTATAAGCATACAGCAAAGCCTCAGTATGGTTCTTAGCATCTCCTGGCTCGGCAATGCCTTTGCCAAACACATAGCCTTTGAGCTCGGCCTTCTCAAAGCAATCGACCCAACCCTGCAACCCATTGTAAGCTTTGTCGATGGCGTGCGCATCGTCGTCAGCGGCGGTAGCGAGCATATAGATGTCGCGGAACTTATAGTCGGACTCGTACAGAGGATTCAGACGGTCGAGCAGCGTCTTCATCTGCCCGCACATCTCATAATAGTAGATAGGTGTAGCGAAGACAACAACCTCGGATTCCTTGACCTTTGCCATGATTTCGGCTACATCATCCTTCAATCCACAACGGCCGGTTTTTTGGCAGGCCATGCATCCGATGCAGAACCGGATATCTTTGCCGCGCAGGGACACGAACTCAACCTCATGCCCCGCATCCTTCGCGCCGCGCTCGCATTCCTTTGCCAAAATCTCCGAATTGCTGTTTCCGCGCAAACTGGTGGAAACTACAAGAACCTTCTTTGCCATCATTAAACGCTCCTTTTTGCTCTGATTTTTGCTCATCAAATGCAGAAAATCTGCCGTGCCAGCATCGAGCCGCTGTTTGTCTGCATGACCTTGTTGATGAATCCCTTGATGTTTTCCTTGCTGTACTCGTTCTCGACGGCGTTCACGATGTAATCGGCCTCAATGAGGATTTGGTAGTCGATGCCGTCAATATCTGTCAGGGTATGGTGATGGCTGACCAGATACGCAACGCGGTCAACCTGTGCCGGGGTCAGACCAGTATCATGCAGAAATTCCCGCACCAAGGGCCCGCCTTCGAGTTCCTGATGCTTGCCGTCAGCGCTGCCGTATTTCTTTCGGCAGAGAGGGCAGGCAATATCATGCGTAATAGCGGCAACTTCCAGTATGTACTGCGTCTCGGCATCAATATGTTCGAGCTCGCCGATGGTCTTGGCGAATGTCCATACGCGAACAAGATGGTCGATGTCGTGGATGTTACCGTTAGAATAACAAATCATCTTCTCTAAAATTTCCGCAATAGTCATGCCTCATACCCTCCAATACCCTCAGAATTGCCGTTTGTCTTAGTCCGGAAAAACCTCGCCGAGTGCAAGCACCGCATTGCGTACACACTCAGGACAAGGGCAGAGCGGTTTGCCGGTGCCGATGCCTTTCAGGTCCTTGCAGATAGTAGCGCCGCATTTCGCCTCAAACTTCTGCAGGAGTTCTTTAGAAATCCGAGGCGTTGCTTTGCCATCGGTCAGTATACCCGCCACCATCACAGCGCCAATAAGAGCGCCGCAGGTGCTCTCCATGCAGCCCATACCGGCAGCATACCCCGCCGTCAGCTTCATGAGGGTATCCTCACCGACAGGCAGCTTGTCCTGAAATACTTTGACAACCGACTGCGAGCAGTTGCACTTGCCGGTGGCTTTCAGCTCATACGCAGCTGCTGCGCGTTCCTCAATACTTTGCATATTATCACTTCCTGTTTTCTTTCTATTATAGCACGGAGAAACGTCATTGAAAACGCCTCCTCTTTTGATGTGAACAGCCTTTTAGGGCATAAAACACTCGGAAACAGCTAAAAATGCACAAAAAACACATATCTTGCTATTGAACATACAGCATGATATGGTCGATTTTAATAGATTTGTTGCGATTTTTTATAGGGATAGGCGCAAAACCAAGGGCAACATGATGTAACAATTGGTGTTCGGCTAGGAAAACTGTGCGCAAAATATGTGCGGTGTTAGAGAAGACTTATGTATCTTGCAAGTGTAATATTGATATGTTACATTGACACAAAAATGACGATACAGCGCGATTGGGTCTGCGTTGGTTTTTGCCAATATTGCCCTAAGAACGGCAGTTTTTGAATTTTTACTCGGAAACAGCGTGACCGGCTCATTCGGAGCATATATTTATTGCGAACATTGTCGGTTTTTGTTGCAGAATTGGTTTTGGTATGATATTATTATTCAGTTACATGACATTATTTGGTTGTAAGAATAATGCCGAAAAAAATTGGAGGAATTATAATGCTTTCTAAGATTCGTGCTCTTAAAGAGAAAAAGGGGTTCACTTTGGTCGAACTCATCGTTGTGCTGGTCATCCTGGCTATCCTGGCTGCACTGCTGGTTCCCGCTCTGACTGGTTACATCGACCGCGCTAAGGATAAGTCTGTTATTGCTGAGACTCGCCAGGTCGTCATGGCAGCTCAGACGCTGGCTGACGAGGCCTATGGTAAAATGGAAGTTAATGCAACAATTACTGCTGGCGCTTCTGGCGATGTTACGATTAAGTTCAGTGATGTTAAAACTTTGGCAGAAGTTGGTGGCGAGATTAAAGAAATTACCTTTGATACCACGAACAAGAGCAAGATTGCTACGGTAAAGTATGAGGCTAAGGGCAAAACCTGCACCTACACTGCTGGTGCAGCTGACCCGTACAGCGTTTCCTAACGTTTAACGAGCAAATCATAGGCTCGGTGCGATGCACCGGGCCTATTTTAATATCAAAAATCGAATCATAAATATAGGTAGTAAGTGAAATATTTTGAAAGCATAATGAGCGCTACTCAGAAACTTATCACAGAAAAAAACAGAAAGTGCGTATATAGCTGCGTGCTGTTAATGTACTGTGTGTTGCACTTGTTCATGACTCTGTTTCATGAACCTTGGTACGATGAAGCAGAGGCTTGGCAGATAGCCCGCTGCGCATCTGTCAAGGATATCCTCTTTACCATACCACATTAAGACATTCAATGACCAGGTCCCGGACTGCTGGATATATGTACAGGATACAGGCGTAAAGCTTGGCCGTATCCAAGTATTCAATAACTGGTCTCCGTACATGGTCAAAGATGTTGAGCATACAGTATGGCTCGGCCTCGAATACTTTTGCACGGAAGGAGATTCGTTCTGGACGATGTCCGATGAGGATACGGCACGATTCGCGGCCGACGAACTCGTCAGAATGGGTATCATCAACGCTCCCGAAGAGGTAAAGGACAGCCATGTGGAGCGCGTCAAGAAAGCGTACCCCGCCTACTTTGATACCTATGCCGAAATGCAGACGGTCATTGATTACCTGAACGGCATTGACAACCTCTACTGCATCGGCAGGAATGGACAGCACCGTTACAACAACATGGACCATTCAATGGTTACTGCATTTGAGGCAGTAGAGCTCATCACTGGTAAGAAAGACGACAGAAACGAACTCTGGAATGTGAATACGGAAAAGGAATATTACGAAACACGAAATGCATAAATCTGGGCTGGAGATTTGAATATGAGTTGGGAAGAAGTGCGAACCAAGGGTGTTGCTTGTCCTTGTGGGCAAGGGAAAATTGAACAAAGGGAGTATATGGATGACTGGAATCAAATTGAATACTCTACTCCTACAATAGTTTGTCCGATTTGCTCAAAAAAGTACAAAGTGTGTACAGAACATCACGATTCTTATAAGCCGGGGCATGGCAGCTGGAACAACTACTATTTGATACCCTTTGATTATCCGGAATATTCAGGCACACAGGAAGCTACGGTTTACCCGAGAAAGACTTTGTCATTTGCTGAAATGCTTGTTGAGAATTATACACTGGGGGAATTGAAACTTGCGCAGGAAGTGGCAGAACATTGTAGGAGCAGCGCTTCCCTTACTGGAGTTGCTGCTTCCATACGTACTGCATATAAAAAAGCCTTTCGTTCTATCAAAATTCAGAGCATCCGAAAGCAAATAGCTAACGCTATAGTATTGTATCCCAATTATTCAGGGACAAAAGAACAGCGTGATATTGTTCGAAAACAAGAAGAAATAGAGCGAAAAATTTATGAGGAAGAAAAGGCAAAATATAAAGTACCAATAGACTTGTAAAGGATAGTGTAAGACAGAACTTTGAAATGCATCAATAGAAGAATGCAAAAAGATGGCTTATAAGGTGTGCAATCTGGGCGGTAGGTATGGTATACTATAAGTCAATAGAATAAGGATGTCAGATAAATTCTGCAAAAGTTCTCATCGAAACTTACAGTGTATAGCGACGAAAGCCGCAGCCTTAGAGTGATTCCCGAAAGGACCACATCATGCCAAGAAAAAAATCAACAGCCACTACGAAGCGACGCCAGCAACTCAGCTTCGAAGACTGGTATGAGATTGCCAAGAAATACTATGAAGAGCACGGTGACCTCCTTGTACCTCGAATCTATGAGGATGAAGAAGGGCATAAACTGGGCCGGTGGATTGAGCGGCTGAGAGCGTTCTATAACGGGAACCCGAAAATCAAAGTTGCGCTGACTCAGACAGGCATTGTGATGCTTGAAAAAATCGGCATGGTCTGGAAACTCGAAAGCCGATATCCATGGCCGGAATGGTATCTGCAATGCAGGCTGTATTGTGCAGCCAACGGTGACCTGCTCGTACCAAAAATGTACAAGAATGAGCAGTATGCGCTCGGTAACTGGATTGGCGAACAGCGCAAAAAATATAAAAAAGGAACGCTCAAACCCGAACAAGTCGAAGCCCTCGAAAAAGTTGGCATGGTCTGGGAACTTGTGGACCGAGATGTCTGGGAGAAACGCTACAATGATGCTTACGCTTACTACAACGAGCACGGCAATATAGATGTGTCGCCTAATGTCTTGACGGCAGGCAATATGTATCTGCGTGACTGGCTGATAGCGCAGAAGAGTTTGTATCAAGAAGCCAACTGCGAGACAGACCTTGACTGGGAGCGCCACGACCTGCTGGATGACATCGGAATGGACTGGGAAAAGCAGGTTGGCAGAAAATCCTATAGCTACGCATATCGAGCGCAGAGGTATTATAATGAATTCGGCAACTTGGATGTGCCGGAGGATTATAATGACATGATGGGCGGCAATCTCCACGAATGGGTGAAGCGCCAGTGGAGACTTTATCATCGCCCGACAACGGACAAGTCGGATGCCTACATAAGCAAGAATAAAGAACTTGAAAACATTGGCTTTGATTGGAGCTGCGAAGGTCGCTGGGATTGGGATGCCAAAGAAGCTACTTGGCTGCAAAACTACAACGGTATCAAAGCCTATGTGGATGCGAACGGAAGCCTGCCTATTGGTGAGAGTTCTATTCCCTTGACGACTAGCGTAAACAGCGAATTCTGGATTGCTGCGCAGAAAGCTGCTATCCGGAACGGAATGATGAACGAAGATAAGCAGCAGATGCTTGCTTCAATCGGTGTTGTTTATGGCCAGTTTAAAAGGAACGATGACTGGCAGGAAAACTATAACTTCGTTAAGGCATACTATGAGCAGCACAAGCAGCTACCCGTCGGTGTCAATTCTCAGCAGATGAGTACCGGAAGCCAGTCAGGCTACTGGATAGGTTTGCAGCGCAAGAAATTAAAGGACAACACATTGCCCGCCGAGAAAGTAAGCCTGCTGAAAGAAATCGGCATCGAATACGGGCAACTTGAAAACAGCTGGAACGCGAACTACAATGCGGTAAAGATGTTCTTCGATGAACATCATCACCTGCCCGTACAGGACGCTTCGATTCTGCTTCCAAGCGGTATCCAATCTCGTAATTGGATTACCAACCAGAAGAAATTTCTCAAAGCAGGAACTGCCCCGGAGGACAGAGTAAAGCTTATGAACGAAATTGGTATTGTTGCCGAAGCGGATGCCCCGAAACCGTCTAAGAGTAAGAGCGAGAAGGTAAAGAAAGCCGCTCAGACCGGTTCCAAGCCGAGCCGTAAGGTATCTAAGAATCCTGCGGAAGAATGGCAGGAGTGCTATGATTTCGTAAAGCGTTGCTTAGAAGAGAGCGGTACACTCCCAACGGGAGAGAAGTCTACAACGATGCCCAATGGCGTGCAAACGAAGTCTTGGATTAAGCAGCAGCGCATAGTGTTAAAGGAATCCGGATTGCCAGCCGATAAAGTTGAGCTTCTCCGCGCTATCGGCATTGTAGGCAATCTTATGGAACAGAACTGGATGCGTGACTACGAGTGCATAAAAGCGTATGTGGAAGAGCATCATCAGCTTCCTGTCTATAAAAACTCTTTCGAGTTGCCGGACGGAGGCCAGAGTGCGCAGTGGATTGCCAATCGGCGTACTCAGATGCGCAATGGCACGATGCCGGAAGAAAGAGTAAAGATGCTGGCAGACATCGGGGTTGTCTATGGGAGTCTCGCCGATAATTGGAAAGAAAGCTACAATGCCATCAAAGCCTATCTTGACGAGCACGGAGAACTTCCGCTCAAAGAAGCGTCCATAACTTTGCCGACAGGTTCGCAGTCCTATTGGTGGATTCGGAATCAGACGCTCATGCTGCACCAAGGCCGACAGAGCGAAGACAAGGTCAAGCTGCTCAACGAAATCGGAATCGTGTAAAACAGATGACAAACCAAATATAGGACTTTCTATGGACATCGGGAAATTCGAAAAACGAATGGATGATGCTCTTGGCGAGGTAAAGCACCTGTTGGTACAATCCGGCTACTATGATAATCAGACTCTGGAAAACATCGACTGCGACAGGGATGACCCAGACGATGTGCAACGCTGGAATGAGCTCACGAACACGTCGAAGCTGCTCTTAAAGGCAGTTGACGACCCAAACTACCTACACCGCCCGATTGCCGGTACGAGCCGGTTGCACCTGGACACCAGCGGCAGATACGAGGAAGATTTCAACGAGTACACCTCTGGCTCTGGCCTCGAGTTTTTACTGGCGGATAATTGCAGCAAACCCTGCGGAGTGCGTTCCCGCGTAGAGGTCGATGACGATGGCAACTACTATATCGTTGGTCACAAGAGTCTCAATATAGACGGCTTGGAAACGAGAACTAGAAAATAAGGAATATTGCTGAATAATGCGAGGACCTCTGCTTTCGTGGCAGGGGTCCTTTTTTCCGTTCTGGACGATTTGAGGTAACCACTCAACCACAGCCGTCAAGCAGAAATAAAACTGGAGCCAAACCCGGCTCCAGCAAACTTCAAATTTTCTTTTTGCAAACGTCAGGCAGCTTGTCCGACCACGGTGCATATATCGGAGTCAGAACCCAGCTTGCACGGACTTTTAGCCCCACTTTCACGCGCTAAAGCCCCAACCTATGTATTGGAAACAAACGGATAACATAATAGGTCACTCTGTCTGAATGTTTAAGCCAATCTCACCGGTGACCATGGCAGCAAAAAGCTCTGCCAGCGTTTTTATTGGCTGAGCAGAAGTCAATCGTCTAGTTCAGGTACAGGGATATCGTTTCTTTGCAATAGATCTCTGCATAATTTCTTTCACGATACGGTCACAGCCCTTAATAGCTCCCACCAGCACCAGCAGGTTGAACGCCAGTTGCTCTGCTTGCTTTTCAGAATGCTGCTAATATTGCGAATAGAAGAACCTATTATGCGCTTACAAAAGCACGAACTTCTTGTACCGAAAGAGGCATGAAGTGTTCGTGCTTTTTTTCGTTTTTGCAAGCGCTATCCAGCATGTTCTGTTCGGCTTTCCCATTTTGGCTTGTTTACATTATCCATCAAGTATAATTGATTGCGTCGATGAAATGAGTGCGGGAATAAAAGCTTGAAATAAATACTGGAATATAATTCGATTGGAATTTCAACATAGTTCGACAGAAAAAGAGTGAAAACACGTTGAAATGGTTCGTTTGAAGGTTGTATTATAACTAATACGGATAAATGTAGTATGATACGAATCATTCAACTGGATGCGGATAGTAAATTAAATACAGTCAGTATGATGGCCACCTAAGAAGTCTTTTTTGGCTTCTCTGGTGGCCTTCTTTATAAACCACATGCGGGAATTGTGAAATTTATATTTACGATTCCCAAATCACCTAAGCGACGCAATCCATTGTAACTGAGGGGATAGGTGATTTTGTGGTGAAACTGCTTAGTTGCGCTCGAAGCAGGGGACCTCCTAGATGTGATTTGACCGAAACAATTCAAATCGCAATAGGAGGTCAAAATGACTGAATTAGAAATGTATGAACTTTGGCGCACACTTCGTTTATGGGCCAATTATAATCAGCTTAACCAGACGATAGAAAAGAACTGGCTTAGTAATTCGTTCAACAGCCATATCCTTGATTTGTTAGACAAAGAGGAAATTAAATACAGGTCGGAGAGACGTCTCCTTGGATATAGGAACAAGGGGAAAAGGCGACTTGCTGGTAATGCAAATCAGCCAATTATTATCAATATTGATGATGTGGCTGATGTCATTGATGTTCGTGCGGAAGATGAATTCGCTCGAGTAGAGCTTTTGGTATCATTGAAGCAGGAATTGGAAAGGCTCTCACCCAGAGAGCTAATGATTATTCGTACTTATTTGGATTATCCTATAGAGGTTGTGGCGAGGAAGCTTAAGGTTAGACCCAACACGATTTCTAAGGCACGAAGAAAAATTGCAAGAGAATTGAGAAAGAAGCTGGTTTGAGATGAAAAGGGAAGAACTGTGGACTCCATCTGCAAGGCGGTTTGAATGCCTGCTCAAGGCTGCGCAGAATGGAGACTATAACGCATACATGAGTTTGATGGCGAGGTTTTTTAAAGTAATGGATGACAAGGCAAGGAATAACTACTTGCGCGATTACGAGATGTTTACGGCACTGGTTGAACGGGTCTCAGAAGGAATCTTTGGTTTCAGTTCTGAAGAGGCGTATCAGCGTGAATTGAACAAGGAAAAACACCAGTCAAAGAAGCGGAAGAAGTTCGGACGTAGGTGATGATCTGAGCGTTAGTAGTTAATATTGATTCAAATGAAAACGGATTGCTGCAAGCGTAGCAATCCGTATTTTATTTGAATCAGTTTCGTTTTAAGCAAAATTTAAATCGTGTACCAATTGACTGTTACATATAACAATCTATCGAATTTTAGCCTCATTCACCTTATTAACAAGGGTGTATTTGTAAAATGTTCTGAATTTGTGTACTTTTATAATTAAAGTGAATCCGATTTGTTGATAAATGTCGAATTGTGTGCTATTCTATCAATACATATATTGGCAAAATATTGTGTTGGTAGACTGCTGAATGGTGTTAAGAATGTTCCATCAGTATTTGTGGGAATGCCTTTTGCTGCTCAAAACTGCTTTCCCTGATTTCAATTGCAGTATTGAAAATAGTATATGTGCAAAGAAGAACGAGGAGTAAGAACATGACAAGGGTTAGGCATGACTTGATTTTGCGGATGATAAAGCTGTTAGATGCTGTGCTTATGACGATACCATTTGCAATGTGCTGGTATCTATACTATGCTAAGCGCGTTGCATCGCCGTACTATGCAAAGGGCGATTACCTGGTCGTGGCACTGTTCTTTGTGCTGTTCATCATCTTTGGACGCGTATATGACGCCTTTCTGATGTCAATGCAGCGTATCTCCGAAATTATCTACGAGCAATTTTTGGCGGCTGCGGTCAGCGACTTTATCATGTACATTGTGATTTGGCTACTGTCCAAGCACCTGCCCAACATTCTTCCTGGCGTGGCAGCTCTTGTGGGGCAGGTTATTATGGCCTCAATTTGGGCTTATAACGCTCACCACGCCTACTTTAAAACCTTCCCGCCGCAGGCCACAGCTGTTATTTATGATATCAGACGTGGTATGGAGCAGCTGATTGGTAAGTACGGTCTAGATGCCAAGTACAAAGTGGTCTCCACAGCTACGGCGGGGGAGTGCATCGAGAATCTTTCCATGCTGGACGGCATCAACACAGTGTTTTTGAGCGGCATACACAGCCATGATCGGAATATTATTCTGAAATACTGTGTAGAAAACAACATTACTGTATTTGTAGTACCACGCATCGGTGACACCATTATGTCCGGTGCACATCACATGCATATGTTCCACCTGCCGATGCTTCGTGTTGGCCGGTATAATCCTCAGCCGGAGTATCTGTTTGTAAAACGACTGCTGGATATTGTCATTTCTGCTATTGCGCTTGTGATTCTGAGTCCAATCTTCCTTGTGACGGCTATTGCCATCAAAGCAACGGATCACGGCCCAGTCTTTTACAAGCAAATTCGTTTGACGAAGGATGGCAAAGAGTTCGGCATTCTCAAATTCAGAAGCATGCGGGTCGATGCTGAAAAGGACGGCGTCGCCCGTCTTTCCAGCGGCGAAAACGATGATCGCATCACGCCCGTTGGCAAAATCATTCGTGCTTGCCGTGTTGATGAATTGCCGCAGCTTATAAATATCTTGAAGGGTGACTTGAGCATCGTCGGCCCCCGTCCGGAGCGCCCTGACATTGCAGCTCAGTACTGTGAGGAAATGCCGGAATTCTCCCTGCGCCTGCAGGCAAAGGCTGGATTGACTGGGTATGCACAGGTTTATGGCAAGTACAATACTACTCCTTACGACAAACTGACTATGGATTTGATGTACATAGCGCATCCGAGCATTGTCGAAGATTTGAAAATCATGTTTGCAACAGTGAAAATCCTGTTTATGCCTGAAAGCACCGAGGGGATTTCCGAGGGCCAAACCACTGCTATGAGTGGAGAAAATCACTAAATATCGATGATTTTGTACATTTTAAGCTGCTGAAAATTGGAAGAAATTCCAGAGTGGAGTCAGGCATAAATGCGACTCTTACAGTAGCGTTAAGCTGGAAATTTGGCAGACTGCCCTGCATAGGAGCAATATAGCACTCATGATAGTGCAAAATGCCGAGATCATGGGCGTGAGAGAGAGCAAAACGAGGTCAATTCGAGGCTTTTACGCCCCGAAAAAGCACTTTTATGGATGCGACAGTAGCTCGTGGGTTTATGTCTGATTGCACCGTGAGGGTACTAACAATACTGTGATGACTTTTACATAGCGGTTTCGGGGCTTGGTGATGATAACATCATCTGCGATTTCATCCCGGTCTTGAAGATAACAAGTCGGGTGTGAGCAAGATGATGATGAACACATGGTCGCAGAGATGCTCATTCGTGTGGGGTAGTCCGGCATAAGCAAGGAAGTTACCGTAGCGTAGATGAGTGGAATCTGGAATAAAGGCAAGAGCTACCGTAGCGAGGATTGATACCATCAGGACTAAAGACAGCGGTTACCGTAACGTAGCAGAGTTTATTATAGCGGTACAAGACATAGCGGCAGTGTGTAGATCACACTGCTGAGGATGATTAGTAGAGCTTTATAAGGAATTAACGGCTCAGCCTCTTTGAGATTGAGTCTGGGCTGTAATCTTTGATATGCGGAGAGAGGAACGATTGAATGCTAGTTAGTGTGATTATGCCGACTTACAACTGCGGCAAGTTCATTTTGCAATCGCTTGATTCTGTGATTGCCCAGACAGTTACAGACTGGGAGGTTCAGATTGTGGACGACTGCAGCACGGATAACACTACCGAAGTGTTGAAGCCGTACTTGGAGAAGTATCCCAATATCCACTACTATGTTCTTCCGCAGAATGGGGGACCGGCGGTTGCCCGGACGGAGGCCATGAAGCGGGCGACTGGCAAGTATATCGCATTTCTGGATAGCGATGACTTGTGGATGCCGGATAAGCTGGAAAAGCAGATCGCCTTTATGGAGCGGACTGGCGCAAAGTTTAGTGCGACCGGCTATGGCTGGATGGACGAGGAAGGAAACGACCTGCACACGGTATTCATTCCTCCGAAGAAAACGGACTACAAAAAGATGATTCGGCTGTCCAATCCAATCGGTAATCTGTCCGTGATGTACGATCAGGAAGCACTTGGCAAGTTCGAGGTGCCTCCGATTAAAAAGAGAAACGACTTTGCCCTGTGGCTCAAGATTCTGAAAAAGACGGATTACTGCTACGGGATGGAGGAAGTTCTTGGTACATATCGCATGGGTCGTGCAGGCTCGGTGTCCAGCAATAAGCTGAAACAGGCAAAGTACCACTGGCAGCTCTATCATGAAATCGAAGGGCACAATGTGGTTCGCAGCCTGTACGAACTTGGCTGCTGGGCTTGGGTCAAGGGCACTGGAATGGGTATTGATAAGAGGAAAGTGTAATGAATCCACTGAGATACATTAAGGCGTTGTTTGGCTTGGGGGATGTTGATGCCTTCTGGATGGCAAGAGAGGAAATTTTGAAACGCCCCGGGAAACATTGCTTAGAAAATTATCTTTGTAAGATTATCAGAAAGCATTATGGTGCGGGCATTCCTATTTTGCCTGATATCAACCGTTTTGTGACACCACATGGCTTCTATGGGATTTTTATTTCGCAGAGAGCAAAGGTGGGTGATGGCTGCACGATTTATCAGCAGGTGACGATTGGCTCCAATGACCTCCCAAATTCGGGGGGGCACCGACAATTGGCAACAACTGCTTGATTGGTGCAGGTGCGAAGATAATCGGAAATGTCCGCATTGGAAACAATGTACGAATTGGTGCTAATGCGATTGTTGTAGATGATATTCCTGATAATTGCACGGTGGTGATGAACAAACCACGGGTGATTGTCCGAAAGTAAAAATGATTTGGAAAGGAGAAAGTACTTCCTGATGAATAAAAAAGAAGTATACGGCGGTTTGCTGTCTCTGATTACGAAAGTCGCGGGAATTGATAATGCAAAGAAATTTGATACGCTGTTCCGTGATCATAAGAAACTGAACCTCAAGAACCCTCAGACTCTTTCAGAAAAAGTGTCTTACATAGAACTGCATGAGCAGTCGCCGCTTGCAGCTGACTGTACAGATAAATATGCAGTACGCGAATATGTAGCTAATAAGGGACTCAGCGATATTCTCATTCCAATTTATGGGGGGGGTACACCCACTTTGAGGATATTGATCTGAGCAAGTTGCCGGATAGCTTTGCAATCAAGGCGACTCACGGCTGTAAGATGAATTATCTTGTTCCAGATAAATCCAAATTTGATTCTGAAAAGTGTAAAAAAGAAATACAGAGATGGATGAGCACTACATATGGAACGTACTCGATGGAACCTCATTACACGGTGATTCCTCACAGGTTCTATATTGAGAAGTATCTCGAAAAGGCAGACCAGCTGATTGACTATAAATTTCACTGCCTGAACGGAGAACCTCGCTTTGTACTGACATGTAGTGATCGGAAAAGCAATGGCGATAAAGCAATGCAGGTGACATTAGACCTGTTTGATATGGATTGGAATCCTATCCCTGAAATCGTTTCTTCTGGTCTTGAACATCCCGGAGAGGGGAAATTACCGAAACCAGAGAATCTCGATGAAATGGTACGGATTGCTAGAATCCTATCGGAAGATTTCAAGTTTGTGCGAGTGGACTTGTATGAACTTGAAGGAAAGGTTTATTTCGGTGAGCTCACATTCACACCGGCGCATTGCGTTTTTCCGTATCTTTCCGATAAGTTCGACTTAGAGATGGGCAAACTGTTGCAGATTTAAGTTGATAAATTCTTCTCCATCTATCTGATAAATGATGGAGGAGAGAGAATGAATATCAAGGTCATTTACGGAAAGATGTTGACCGGTCTTGGTAAGTTGTGCGGTGTTGATTGCGCAAAAAAGTTCGATACTCAGCTTAGATTTCACCGGAATTTGAACCTGAAAAATCCAAAATCTCTAGCGGATAAGGTGACTTACATCGAATTACACGAGCAATCTCCACTTGCCCCAGAGTGTACAGATAAATATGCAGTTCGCCGGTATGTTGAAGATAAGGGATTCGCAGATATTTTGGTTCCGCTTGCTGGAGGACCGTGGAGCAGTGTTAATGAGATCGACTTTCAAACGCTTCCAGATGCTTTTGTTTTTAAGGCGACACATGGATGTAAGATGAACTATCTCGTCCCTGATAAAACGAAGCTCGACAAGAAGAAATGTATGGCTGAAATGTCCAGATGGCTGCAAACAACCTACGGCACATATTCAATGGAGCCGCATTATTTGAAAATACCGCACCGAATCTATGCGGAGAATTATCTGGCTGATGCGGATAAGCTGATTGATTATAAGTTCCATTGTATGAACGGTATTCCGCAGTTTGTGCTTGTATGTGGTGACCGGGTTGTAACAGAAATGGGAAATGATGTTAGCCGCCATATTTTCGATATGAACTGGAAACCACTTGTTGGACTGACAGATGAAACATCAGATAAGATTGAAAAGCCTGAGCATCTGGAGCAGATGATCGATATCGCAAAGAAACTCTCTGCGGATTTCAAATTTGTCCGAGTCGATCTGTATGATATCAATGGAAAGGTTTACTTTGGGGAGCTGACATTTTCACCGACGAATGGTGTGTTCTCACATTATACACAAGAATTCTTGGATGAGATGGGTGCAAGACTAAAAATCTGAAAGAGGAAAAGCAATGAGAATTGGCATTATTGGCCACTTTGGTGGAAAAGAAAAATTTAATGATGGTCAAACGGTCAAGACCATTGCAATCTATGATGCGCTCAAGAGATATGGAATCGAAGATGTCGATAAAATTGATACATACTATATCAAGAAAAATCCGTTTGTTTTTATGGCACAATTCGTAAGTGGATTGTTTAGCGATGAAAAGTACATTGTCTTACTCTCGTCAAATGGACGGAAAGTACTCTTTCCAATTTTGAGCTTTATGAGCCGACATTTAAATAAGGAAGTGTATCATTACGGAATCGGCGGTAGGCTGGCCAGAGAGGTGAGCGAGAAGCCAAGCTGGAAAAAATATGTCTCATCGTTTAAGAGTAACTGGATGGAAAGTATCGAGCTTGCAGAGCAGCTTCAAAAATTAGGTGTTAGAAATGCCATCTACCTTCCGAATTTCAAGAAGTTAAATATCCTGAAAGAGGATGAACTCTGCACAGAGTATAGTGCGCCGTTTAGATTTTGCACCTTCAGCCGTGTCATGAAGGAAAAAGGCATTGAAGACGCTATCGAAGCAATTCGAGATATAAATAGTGAGCGCGGAAAGAAAATTGTCACGCTTGACATTTATGGACCTGCAGAGGAATCGTATTTGAATCATCTGAAGGAAATCCTTAAAGACGATGATGTGTGTGCATATAAAGGCGTCGTCCTGGCAAACGAGAGTGTAGAAGCCTTAAAGGATTACTATGCATTGCTATTTCCAACACATTGGAAGCATGAAGGGATTCCGGGAACAATCATCGATGCTCTTTCGGCAGGAGTCCCCATTATTGCGCGTAGATGGCAGTACTGTGGTGAGATGATTGATGACAAAAAAACAGGACTGGTTTACGACTTTGAGGAACCTGACTTGTTAAGGACTCGCATAGAATACGCGATTGAACATCAAGATGAAATGGTGTCGATGAAAAAAAACTGCTTGAAAAGAGCAGCTGCATATAGCGAAGACTATGTTATGAAGCAGATAGCAAAAGAAATGGGGCTGGGACAAGGATGAATGAAAATTTCAAGGCGGATTATTATCGGATGACCGGAAAACAATGGTCTGTAAAAGCCATTGCAGATTTGCTTATAAGATACGATCTGCGGTACCTGCTTCATATTCGCTCTGGCAAACATATTCTCTATACGTTGCTTTCGCTTCGAGCAAGTAGGAAATATGGACTCGAAATACTGTCAAAAAATATTGGAGCAGGACTGTATATTGGTCATGCACATAACATAAATGTTCATCCGGCGGCGGTAATCGGGAAAAATTGCAACCTTAATAAGGGCTGTACCATTGGAAGGGAGAACCGAGGAAACCGAAATGGAGTTCCATCCGTTGGAGATGATGTTTGGATAGGCAGCAATGCCATGGTTTGCGGAAAAATCAAAATAGGAAATGACGTTTTAATTGCGCCCAATGCCTATGTGAATTTTGATGTCCCGGATCATTCGGTTGTTGTTGGAAACCCCGGCAAAGTTTATCATCGGGAGAATGCGACAGAGGGATATATAGATTATCGTTTGTGATGGAGAAAACAGTATGAAGGTAATACAGGTAATACCGGCATTCAGATTAGCTGGAGCAGAGGTAATGTGTGAGAACCTTTGTGTTGCATTGAAAAATGCGGGTGTGGATGTAATTGCTGTTAGTTTATATTCGGAGAATACCGCAATTACAGATAGATTGGATAAAAAGGGAGTTCGCATAGAGTACCTTGATAAAAAACCTGGATTTGACGCCTCTGTAATCATTAAGCTTGTACACTTATTCAAAAAAGAAAAACCGGATGTCGTTCATACTCATATTTATGCGTCAAAATATGCTTTGCCGGCGGCAGCAATTGCAGGTGTTAAGAAAAAGATACATACAGTCCATAGTATGGCTCAGAAGGAGCAGGGTTCTTTGGGAAAGAAAGTCAACACTTTCCTGTATCGACACTGTGGCGTAGTGCCAGTTGCACTTAGTAGCGAAGTAAAAAAATCAATTGGCGAGGTTTACGGATTACAGGAAAGTATAATACCTGTTGTTTATAATGGAATTGACCTATCAAAGTGTATTAGAAAGAATGATTATGAAGCAAACGGTGTTTTCACAATTGTTCATGTTGGTCGTTTTATGAAAGTGAAAAACCATAAGACTTTGATACGGGCGTTTGCGAGATTTGCTGAAAAAAAAGAAAGCATTAGATTGCAGCTCCTTGGAGAAGGTGAGCTTCTCGATGAAATGAAGGATTATGCTGAAAAACTCAAAGTTGCAGATAAAGTGGAGTTCTTAGGCCTTCAGTCAAATGTATATCCCTATCTAAATAAAGCAGATGTCTTTTGCTTGCCCTCCGAATATGAGGGAGTACCTATGACATTGATTGAGGCAATGGGGACAGGACTCCCGATTGTTGCAAGTAATGTTGGAGGAATTCCGGACATGCTGGTGAACGGGGAGAATGCGCTTCTTGTTGAACCTAACTATGTAGCTGTTGAGAAGGCGATTGAAAAATTATATAACGATGTTGAATTTAGAATTCGCCTTGGAAATGCAGCAGCATTGAGATCTGAAGAATTCTCAGCAAAAGTAATGGCGAGTAGCTACATTAAAATATATAGAAGCTGAGTGGAGAACGAGGGAATGAAAATTTTATTTGTATCGGCAGGAATGCTTTTTGGCGGTGCAGAGCGCGTGACAAGTATTCTTACAGACGAGTGGGGGAAAAGGGGTCATGAAACTAAGATACTGGTAACACGGACTGAGGCAATTAGTAAGTACCCATTATCCGATAAAGTGACCCTAGTTAGCTGCTATGACAATGTTAGTAATGCTAAAATTGGACAAATTGCAATAATAAAAAAAGTGCGCGAGATATGCAAAGAGTGGAAACCAGATGTGGTCATTTCATTCTATAATGATTTGTGCGCACTTTCAGCATTGGCAATTACAGGGCTTCATATTCCTCTGATTTACTCTGAACGAAATGATCCGAACAAAACAAATCAGCGCAAAAGCGACCAGCTGTATCGAAAAATAGTTGAGCATCGAGCAGACAAAATAGTTTTTCAAACCAAAGGCGCACAGAAATGTTATTCTAAAAGTGTTCAGGATAAGAGCGTAGTTATCCTTAATCCTGTGGATACAGCAGGGTATCCGATTCATGATTTTACGCATGAAAAAAAGGAAATCGTTACAGTCGGCAGACTGGAACCTCAAAAAAACCAGAAGCTGTTGATTGATGCTTTTTCATTAATTGCTGATGAGCTTGCAGATTACAGTCTGGTGGTGTATGGAGAAGGAAGCCTTAGAGAAGAACTTGAAGCTTATATTAAAGAAAAAAGGCTTCAGGATAGAGTGTTTCTTCCGGGAGCGAAAAGCAATATCCAAGACTACATCAAGGATGCTGCGCTTTTTGTATTGAGTTCGGATTATGAAGGAATTCCAAATGCGCTAATAGAAGCAATGGCAATTGGACTTCCGTGCGTCTCTACTGATTGTTCGCCAGGGGGAGCAAGAGAACTCATAGAGTCTGATGAGAATGGGTTGATTGTTGAATGTGGGAATCCTAAAATGTTGGCTGATGCTGTGAAGCGCATGATAGTTGAAAAGAAAGAAGCTAAGCGAATGGGTACACAAGCGAGATTGGTTCGCAGTCGTGTCGATAAGTGTAAAATTGCTGATAGCTGGCTTGGTATTATTCACTAAGAATTGTAGAGGAAAAGAGAATGGAGTTTAAGCAAAAGAGAGCGTGTATAGTCTATGCGATTTCGGCTTTGTTTGCTGCGCTTATATACTCATATAAAGACGCAAAATGGGTCAATGAAAAATATGCGATGTTTTTTAAACGAGGAGATACGTCTTCACTTGTTTATATTATATTGATTTATTCTGCGCTGCTTGTATTGACTATAATAGCGGTTTCAAAGATATGTGAAAATCGAAGATGGTTCCTATATGGTGCAGAATTTGTGCTGATTATTTTATTCTACTTTGTAAAATCAATCTTGGAAGATGGTACCTATTTAGCAATCACTTCACCGACAACACCCATTATCTATATTCTAGCGTTGGCTGTTTTCGTGGGAATGGATGGTGATATATGGGAGACAATAACAAAGTGCTTGCCAATTCTGATAATTATTCATATAGCACTATTTGCTTATGAATATGTAACTCTTGTGGCAGAACACGGCGTTGTTGTCGTTGGAAACTCATCTTTGATTTATTACTTTGTGTCTTTGTTTTGGTGTTCTGTTATTTATTTGTCTGATAGGGTTTTGCGAGAAGAAGGTGTAGGTTTCTGGCAAATGGCCTTGATTGGATGCAACATTATCTTTGCTGTAATAATTAATTCGAGAAGCTGGATTATACAAGCGTGTCTTGTTGGCATTGTGATTTATTTGTTTGGCGCTTCAAAACATAATATTAGAAGTAAAATTTTTAGACTAATATTACTCGTTTTAATGGGCTATGTAGTTTTACAAATATTGAATGCCTATTTTCCTAGCAGCATGACATTGCTTTACAACAAACTTGGACAAAACAGCAGAAGCCATCAGTATGCAGAAATTGCTAAGGCGTCATCGCTGCTGGGATGGATCTTCGGTAATGGTGCAACCGCAGTGTACTACGATTCTGCGCAAGGAAACATTGCTAATATCGATAATCAGTATCTTTTTATTTCGTTTCATTACGGTGCGATTTTTATGCTAATGTGGCTTGGACCACAACTGGCGGCATTTATTTGTGCATTAAAAAAGTGTTCGAAGAAGATGATTTCATTGCTGCCAATTCTCTGCTGGTTTATGGCATTGGGTGGACTGTCGATTTTTAATGTTGTGTATTGTGACCTAAAACAAACATTGATAATGCTTTATATGGGGCATATTCTATCGCTGAATGATCACGGAGGATATGCAGATGAGTAAAGTTTTATATATTGGTTGGTCGGGATTACCTGAGACGGCAGCGGGAATAAGGGTATACCAAATTGCCAAGGTATTACGTGAAGCAGGCAATGAGGTCATCTTTTTATGCTTAAGTCAGCCGACACCTGGAAAGCAAGACGAAATTGAGTATGATGGATTCCGCTATATTTTAAAGGAACAATCAAAGTCGAAAATTAAGAATGTAGAAAACATATTTTGTGGTTGTGCTGATTTCTGTGTAATTAAAGATACGATTGTTGCCGAAAAGCCGGATACCGTCATTGTCTATAATGAAAAAGAGAGGCTGACTAAAAAGATAATTGCTTTTTGCCACCCACGCGGGATTACGGTTGGCGCAGACGTAACAGAATGGTATGAGCTATCACGATCAAAAAAGTGGAACTATGTAGTTGCTAAAAACGTGGATTATCGTATCCGAAACATGGATTCCAAGTTGGATTACATCATATCCATTAGTCCTTATCTTACAGCATACTATCAGTCCCATGGCTGTAAAAATGTGATTGAGATACCGCCTATTATGAACTGTGTCAAATCTGAAATTGTGCCGACAATCCATGGAGTTCGCCATTTGGTATATGCAGGGTCGCCGGCGCAAAAGGACTTGATTCTTCCGTATCTAATCGCAATCAAGGACATAAACAATGACCAAGTAAGGGTTGTTGCGGATATCGTTGGGGTGACAAAAGAGCAGGTTAAAACGCTTTTGCAAATCGATGATCCGGAGAAAATTGGCATCATCGCGTATGGTCGTGTTCCTCATGAAGAATGCGTGAAGGTGATTGAAAAAGCAGACTTCAGCATTCTCTTTCGAGAGAATCTTCGGTATGCAAAAGCAGGTTTTTCTACGAAGCTTTCTGAGAGTCTATCACTAGGAATTCCTGTTCTATGTAATGCAGTTGGTGGTGCTAATGAAATCATTAAAGATGGTTTCAACGGTGTAAAAATTGAAGGATGCGATTCTGTATCCATTATGAAGGCCATTGAACGAATTTTTTTATTGGATGAAGGTTCGATTGATGCTATGAAACAACACGCAATAGAGACGGCAAAGCAGCTTTTTGTTGGTGAGTTGTACACTGGCGTTTTGGATAGAGCTGTCAATATGAAACCGTGATTGATACAGTGTACGGAAGGAGGAGGAAGATGATTACTGCAAAGTTGACAAAAGAAAATGCCGCAAAACTAATTGGTACAAGATGTGCGATGAAATCAAACCCGCGCAGTTTTCTGGGCTATAAAAGAATTATTGACACAGAAGAGTATGCAGTATTTGAACACCCAGTGAAGGCAGCTTCTGTGGTCGCGGCATATGGCGATATTGTGGTAAAGCGAAGAGGGAACACGTTGTTTTACATTCCAAATGTCCGAGCCCCTTTTCTTAATTATCGCATTGAACTGTGTGATAGAAACTTTCCCGGTTTGATTCAAGGCAGCAATTTTATGCAGTGCCTTTTGCTTCCGTATATGCGTGTTGTAAAACAGGACATCTATGTTAAAGATGTTCGACTTTGCATTTTTACAGATAAAGGCCAAATTTATCATAACAAGCCGGCAAGAAATAAAACCTGTGAAGGCTTTTCAAAATCTGGAGATAGTATCAAATTTGAAGAAAGTGTTGTTTGGGATCTGCCGGGGAGAAAACATCCAGCACCTCATAATAATGTTTCGGAATGTGAATGCTATTATCCGGGGCTACCAAACCGCTGCTATTCTTATACACCTTGTGTAAATTCAGATTCAAGCTACCACGATACATATGGAAATGGTGGATTTGGAAAGAGCAAGGAAGTGTCTATTGGGGGCGAAGCGAAACTGTGTTCGCGTTTCTACCGATACTCACAGACACTCCAGGCTAATGCCTTTCGCTTTATTGGAACAGGAACCAGAAATGACAAAATGAACCTGATTGGGACATACTGTTCCAATGTTGAAGAAGGGGTCAGAGTTTGTATTTTTGCGTCCAGTGACGGCGGAAGACAGTGGTATTGTAAATACGAGTTTAGTGACATAGGCGAGTATGAATTTCAACAGGGTCATAGTAACGCTTGGGGAACAAACTTTGGAAATAAAATAAGGATAGAGGGTGATGTAGATTGCACTGATAGCAATATAACTATCTGTAAGAGGACAGTGCTTTTGCCTGAAACGGTGGATGGGACTGTAAGGACACGATTCAAATGGAATGAATCAGGTATGGTGTCGCAATTACAAAAAGGCGATACAGTAAAAGTTATTACACAAACACCACACGGCCTTACAACGGGAAATATTATTGCACTGTGCAGCAAGAAAATCAAACCTCATGCGATTGACTGGATGCTTGCAGATGGAGTAGATGAGAACGGAAATAGAAATGGCTTCCAATTTAAGGTTAAAGTGGTTGATGATCATAGCTTTGAACTATATGAATTGGTTTCCAGTGCAAAGCCAACCTTGCCTTGTAGACACATCCACCATATCAATACCTTAAAAGATGGGTGGATCATTGGTACGGGAGAAATCTATCCAAATGGATGGCTTTTGTATCTGCAACAGAAAAAAGCTGATACTTACTCTATTACTGACGCAAGTGAAGAATTGACCATCAGGAGAATTAATACAAAAAATGACTCTGTTCAAAGAACAATGGGCGCAATTCTGAATGATTCTTCCGCAGGAGATTTGATCTATGCGTCAGATCATGACACGCTAGAGCGCAATGCAGTCAATGACAGTAGTCTTAGTGGGATATCGAGAAGTTCTATAGGTGTGTTTGTTGGAAAACTTGATGCAATAGATAATAGAAACCACTTTGAATGTGTGTATGAGGCAACTGAGCCATGTTATTATTTCCAAAAGCTCGATGATATGCTGGTGTTTACTGGTCAAAGAGGTGAGCTCGCAATCTGTTTTGACCCGGATTATAAGAAATGGCATCATGAAAACTTGGGCTGCACCGTGATGTATTATTATGGGTGTTGCCACCAGTATCAAATATTCAATGATTACATACTACTCAGAAAATAAGAGAGGGACCGCCTTCATTTATGGAAAAAAAGAAATCAAAAATTTCAATACCAGTCGGGTTTAAATCAGCAATAGTATATTTGTTTGCAACTGTTTTTACACGAGGACTTGCTATTATTACCACCCCGATCTTTACCAGAATTATGACTACAGATCAAGTGGGTGTGGTCAATTTATACAGCTCGTGGTATTCAATGATAACAGTTGTTTCAACGTTGGCTTTAACGTCGGGTGGATTTTCTATTGCGTTGCGTGAGTTTGAGAAAGAGCGCGATCAATATGTATCTTCGGTACTCTCCCTAACATCTATTGTTGCAATTGGGCTGGCACTTCTTTATTTTGTTGCACCCTCGTTCTGGAACAATATAACAGGACTTCCGACACACCTGATGATATTGCTTCTGATAGGATTGCTTGTTGCACCAGCTAGAGATTTTTGGCTCTCGCGACAGAGATTTGAATATCGCTATAAGCTATCAGGTACGATGACAGTGCTTTCGGCGGTAGCGGCGTCTGGCTTAGCGGTTGCAGCTGTTTTATATGCAAATAGTATTGGATTTTCCGATATTGCAAGCGTTCGGCTCTTTGCCAATTATTCAATTATCTATGGCGTCGCTTTTGTTATTTGGCTTTCCATTTTCCTGAAAGGGCGTTGCTTTTACTCTTCAAAATATTGGAAGTTCTCACTTCAACTGAGTTTGCCACTGATTGGCTATTCGATTGCTTCTCAGATTTTGAGTGTTTCGGATCGTCTTATGATTAGCAAAATGGTTGGTAATTCAGCTGTTGGCGTCTATAGCACATTGTATACGGTGAGTTCGCTTTCACTGATGGTTTGGACGGCAATCAATGCTTCTTTTGAACCGTATTTATATCAAAATATGGAGAATCCCAAAAGCAAGATTAAAAAACTGTCGATGTCGATGCTTGGAATGTATTCGTTGGTGGCTATTTTGTTAGTGTACCTTGCACCGGAAATTGTTCGAATTCTTGCGACTGAAGAATACTACAAAGGTATATACATAATGCCTCCAATTGCCGGTGGAGTTTACTTTATTGCAGTTTCAAATCTGTATTCGGACATTCTGGTATATCTTAAGAAAACAAAGATGGTTATGGTGTCATCTGCCATTGCAGCCGCGCTTAATGTGGTATTGAACTATATCATGATTAACGCATATGGTTATATGGCTGCGGCTTACACAACGCTGATTTCTTACATTGTTATGGCATTGCTTTTGTCGATATGGGCAAATCGGGAATTTAAAAAGCATATAAAAGAAGTCGATTTTGTGTACGATAACAAACTGATTCTTGCAATTTCAATTATGACACTTATCGTTTCGCTTTTTGCAATTTCGATTTATGATTACGCGATTGTACGTTATGCAGTGGCGGCGGTTATTTTCATTGCAACGGCCGTGTACGGCATTCATTACCTGAAACAAAACAAGGATATGAAAAAGGACAGAGCCTAAAGGAAAGTTGCAACCCGGTAAATGGAAGGCTTGAGTCAATTACGATATGGAGGATAGGCAAAGTGGGTGTTATTTCAAAAATAGCCGATAGAATGGCTCGGAGAAATCCAATTGAATATGCGCGTAAACTAGGCGTCAAGGTTGGAAAAGAATGCAGATTTACTGGTAACCCTAGTTGGGGCAGTGAACCTTGGCTTATCCAAATAGGAGATCACGTTCTTCTATCGGCTGATGTTAAATTTAGCACTCACGATGCGGCAACATTTTTATTTCGAGATACAGAGGAATATAAAGATGTTTTCAAATTTGCACCTGTCGTAATACGGGATAACTGCTTTATTGGTATGCGAGCAACAATATTGCCAGGGGTTGAAATTGGTCCCAATTCTATTGTGGCGGCTGGAAGTGTGGTAACTAGATCCGTACCGCCCGGAGAAGTCTGGGGGGGGGTACCGGCCCACTTCATTGAAACAACAAAAGAATACGCAGATAAGTGCAAGAAAAATAGGTTGCCGTATGACATGAAAGCGTATAAAGATGATATGAAATCTGAAGTGTTAAGAGTAACACGTCAAGAATTCAGCTTTTTTAATGAATAATAAAGAAAAGAGAGGAAATAAAAATGTCAGCATTTGATAACGCAACCCTTATGATTACTGGTGGTACTGGTTCTTTCGGTTCTACCGTTCTGAAACACTTCCTTGACTCTGACCTCAAGGAAATCCGCATCTTCTCCCGCGACGAAAAGAAGCAGGACGATATGCGTCATGAACTCCAGGCTAAGCACCCGGAGGCCGCCAAGAAGGTCAAGTTCTACATCGGCGATGTCCGCAATCCGCAGTCTATCAAGGACGCCATGCCGGGTGTTGACTACATTTTCCATGCGGCTGCTCTGAAGCAGGTTCCGTCCTGCGAGTTCTTCCCGATGCAGGCTGTTCAGACCAACATCATCGGCACGGACAACGTCCTCCACGCCGCTATTGACGCTGGTGTTAAGCGTGTTGTCTGCCTGTCCACCGACAAGGCGGCCTATCCGATCAACGCTATGGGTATCTCCAAGGCCATGATGGAGCACGTCATCTACGCAAATGCCCGTGTAGCGGCTGAGCGTGGTGGTACGACCATCTGCTGCACCCGTTACGGCAACGTTATGTGCAGCCGCGGCAGTGTTATCCCGCTGTTCATCGACCAGATCAAGGCCGGCAACCCCATCACTATCACAGACCCCAACATGACTCGTTTCCTGATGAATTTGGACGAGGCTGTGGATCTGGTCATGTTCGCATTCCAGCATGGTAATCCGGGTGACCTGTTCATTCAGAAGTCCGATGCTTCCACTATCGGCGATCTGGCGAAGGCTGTTCAGCAGCTGTTCGGCGATACCGGCACGAACATCATCGGTACCCGCCACGGCGAGAAGCTGTTCGAGACTCTGATGACCCGCGAGGAGCGCCTGCGCAGCGAGGACATGGGTCACTACTTCCGTGTTGCTGCTGACAACCGCGACCTGAACTACGATAAGTTCGTGGTCAAGGGTGAGGTTCATACCATGGCTGACGAGTCCTACACCAGCCACAACACCAATCGGCTGGATGTGGAAGGCACCGTCAAGAAGATCATGACCACCGAGTATGTCCAGAACGAGCTGAAGGGCATTCCTAATGACTAAGGAAAAGCTTCTGTTGGTCGGTGCCGGTGGCTTCGGTCGTATGGTTGCGGAACAGGCGATGCTCCAGTATGACTGCGCTTTTGTGGATGATGGACAACCTGTTGACTCTGTGATCTGCGGGATTCCTGTTGTTGGTGGTATTGCAGATTTGCCTGAACTGCATAAGGACTATGAGTTGCTTGTGGTCGGCATCGGCAATAATAACTTTCGGGCGCAGATATATGAAAAGGCTGCGACCATGGATTACACTTTTCCCAACATCATTGCTCCCAGCGCCCATGTCAGCCCCTTTGCTGAGATTGGTAAAGGCTGTGTGATTCTGCAAAATGCCTGTATACAGAACGGCGCAGCCGTGGGCAACGGAGTCCTGCTGAATGCAGGAGCAGAAATCCATTGCGATGCGACCGTGGAGGATTACGCGCTCATCTATACAAACAGCGTCGTTCGCACTGGCGCAAAAGTCGGGAAGTACGTCCGCATCGGAAGTAATGTGACGATTTGCAATAACGCTACTGTGCCGGATGGGGCGGATGTCCCTGATTGCACAGCGGTATACCCGGAGGTGAAAAAATGAACATTCTGGTAACAGGCGCCAAGGGCATGGTAGGAACCGCCCTTGTGAACAACCTGAAAAACATCCGGGACGGTAAAAACAAGACACGTCCTGATTTGAAAATCGATGAAATCTACGAGTATGACCTGATCTCTACCCCGGAAGAACTGGACGAGTATTGCCAGAAGGCAGACTTCGTGTTCAATCTGGCTGGGGTGAACCGCCCGGAGAACCCGGAAGACTTCATGAAAGGCAACTTTGGCTTTGCCTCGGACTTGCTGAATTGTCTGAAAAAGCACGCCAACAAGGCGACCATTATGCTGTCCTCCTCCATCCAGGCCACCCTGGCTGGGCGCTTCGGCAACAGCGAGTATGGCCGCAGCAAGAAGGCTGGAGAGGAACTATTCTTTGATTATGCCAAGGAGACCGGCGCGAAGGTGGCGGTCTACCGCTTCCCGAACCTGATGGGCCATAGCCGTCCCAAGTACAACAGTGCCGTTTCCACCTTCTGCTGGGCAGTTGCCAACGATGAGACGTTCACCGTCAACGACCGTAGCACCGAACTGGAACTGTTGTACATCGACGATTTGGTAGAGGGAATGTTTGACCTGCTGGAGGGCAAGGAGCAGCGCTGTGAATTTGACGGTGTGGAGACTGTTCTGAAAGCAGACGGTCGCTACTGCTGTGTTCCCGTGACCCACAAGGTCACGCTGGGGGAGATTGTGGATCTGCTGCAAGAGTTCAAGGCACAGCCCACCACCCTCATGATGCCGAAGATGCCGGACGGCTCTTTTGCAAAGAAGCTGTATTCTCTGTATCTGACCTATCTGCCCACCGATAAGTTCAAGTACGCTCTGAAGATGAACGTGGACAACCGTGGTTCCTTTACCGAATTGGTTCATACCGTCGACTGCGGGCAGGTGAGCATCAACATCAGCCGCCCGGGCATCACGAAGGGGCAGCACTGGCACAACTCCAAGTGGGAGCTGTTCATCGTGGTGGCTGGTCACGGCTTGATTCAGGAACGGAACATCAATACCGGAGAAATGGTGGAGTTTGAGGTTTCTGGGGATAAGATCGAGGCTGTCCACATGATTCCCGGCTGGACTCACAATATCATCAACCTGTCCGAGACGGAGAATCTGGTGACGGTGATGACCTGCAACGAGATCTTCAACCCGAACCACCCGGACACCTTCTTCGAGCCGGTGTAAAAGAAGATACTGGTTGTCAATAGGAGAATGATATGGAACACAATTTTACATGGAAAAACGACGGTCGCACCAAGGTCATGATTGGTTGCGGTACCCGTCCGGAGATTATCCGACTGGCTGCGGTTATCAAGCGCTGCCGGGAATACTTTGACTGCTGCGTGGTCTACTACAATCAGAACTGGGACAGAAACCTTTCCACCGTGTTCTGGGAGGATTTCGAACTGAAGAACACCTTCGGGGAATATGGCCCGGATATTCTTGTGCCTGTGGTTGGCGAGAATCTGGGTGTGACCTGCGGTAACATTCTGGGACGTAGCTATGAGCTGCTCAGCGAATTGCAGCCGGAGGGCTATCTGGTGCTGGGCGATACCAACTCCTGCCTGTCTGCCATCTCTGCGAAGCGGCTACACATTCCTCTGTTTCACATGGAGGCCGGCAACCGCTGCAAGGATGAGTGCCTGCCTGAGGAGACTAATCGCCGCATCGTGGATGTGATTTCTGACGTGAATATGTGCTATTCCGAGTTTGCCCGGAAGTATCTGGCGGACACCGGACTGCCCAAGGAACGCACCTACCAGACCGGCTCTCCCATGGCGGAGGTGCTGCACATGAATCTGGAGAAGATTCAGAAAAGCAACGTGCTGGAGCGTCTGGGGCTGGAAAAGGATAAGTATATTCTGCTGTCCGCCCACCGTGAGGAGAACATCGATTCTGAAAAGAACTTCCTGAGCCTGTTCACCGCCATCAACGCACTGGCAGAAAAGTACGATATGCCCATCCTGTATTCCTGCCATCCCCGCAGCAAGCACCGTCTGGAAAAAAGTGGCTTCAAACTTGACCCTCGCGTCCGGGTCAATGAGCCGCTGGGCTTCAACGACTATAACAAGCTGCAAATGAACGCGCTGGCAATCGTCTCCGACTCCGGCACTCTGCCCGAGGAGTCTAGCTTCTACCTGTCCATTGGTCATCCCATCGCCGCTGTGTGCATCCGCACCTCCACTGAGCGTCCCGAGGCGCTGGAAGCTGGTGACTTCATCTTGGCTGGCATCACTACCCGGGAACTGCTCAACGCCACCGATATGGCGATTGAAATGAAGAAGAAGGGCGTCTTGGGCAAGCCCTGCCCCGATTATGTGGACGAGACCGTGTCCATGAAGGTGGTTCGCATCATTCAGGGGTATGTGAATGTAGTTAATAAGATGGTGTGGAGAAAAGGGTAAGGGTGATAGAAATGGCTAAAACAGTATTTATAACTGGTTCGTCCGGTTTTATCGGCTCCAACCTTGCCAAGCGTATCCTGACTACCGAGCCGGATACCAAGGTCATCGGTCTGGATAACATGAACGATTATTACGACGTTCGTATCAAGGAAGCTCGCTTGGCGGAGCTTCAGAAATTTGAAAACTATACCTTTATAAAAGGAAATCTTGCAGACAAGGCACTTATCAACAGCATTTTTGAGCAATATCACCCGGATATTGTGGTCAATCTGGGTGCTCAGGCAGGTGTGCGTTACTCCATCACCAACCCGGATGCCTACATTGAGAGCAACATGATTGGCTTCTACAACATTCTGGAAGCCTGCCGTCATTATCCGGTGGAGCATCTGGTGTACGCATCCTCCAGCTCCGTCTATGGCAGCAACAAGAAGGTGCCCTACTCCACCGATGACAAGGTGGACAACCCGGTGTCTCTGTATGCAGCGACCAAGAAGTCTAATGAGCTGATGGCGCACGCCTACTCCAAGCTCTACAATATTCCCTCTACCGGTCTGCGGTTCTTTACAGTGTATGGCCCTGCCGGTCGTCCGGATATGGCATATTTCGGCTTCACCAACAAATTGGTGAATGGCGAAACCATCAAGATTTTCAACTACGGAAACTGCAAGCGGGACTTTACCTATGTGGATGACATCGTCGAAGGTGTTGTCCGTGTGATGACAAAGGCTCCCGAAAAGAAAGACGGCGAGGATGGTCTGCCCATTCCTCCCTATGCGGTTTACAACATCGGCAATTCCAATCCGGAGAACCTGCTGGACTTCGTACAGATTTTGTCCGAAGAACTGGTTCGCGCCGGTGTGCTGCCTGCGGACTATGATTTTGAGGCCCACAAAGAGCTGGTGCCCATGCAGCCCGGTGATGTGCCTGTGACCTTTGCAGATACCGAGCCTCTGGAGCGGGACTTCGGCTTTAAGCCCCACACCCCCCTGCGGGAGGGGCTGCGGAAGTTTTCTGAGTGGTATAAAGAGTTTTATATGGGAGTGTAATGTGATGAGTAATACTGTTTTATTATTGGATAAACAGAGATATCTCGGGGGGGGGTACCGAAATTTCAGGTTTGGTACCGAAGAGCGCAGGAAGCTCAAAATCCTCTGATAAAAAAATTTTGCAGGAAACTGTATAATCGATACAGAGCTAAACGATGTATAGAAATTGATGCTGAAACCCAGATAGGTGCCGGGTTGTATTTTGGTCATGCATATTGCATAACAATCAATCCGAAAGCTGTTTTGGGTAGGAATATAAATCTGCATAAGGGTGTTACGATTGGGCAGGAAAACCGTGGAAAGCGTAAGGGTACACCTGTGATTGGCGATAACGTATGGATTGGTGTAAATGCAACTATCGTAGGATCAATTCACGTTGGAAGTGATGTTTTGATTGCACCAAATTCATATGTAAACTGCGATGTGCCAGATCATTCAATTGTTTTTGGCAATCCATGCATTATTAAACACAGTGATTTTGCAACAGAAAACTATGTGAATCGAGCAATATGAAAATGAGAATTGGGGCATTTGAATTCAAGATGCTTTGATCCGACTATCTTTGCAGACTGTGTTTTGTACACGGTTGCCAAGGGTGATGCAGCTATGGAATGCGTTTATGCGAAGTACTTGATTTTCTAGGATAACTATAATAGAAGAGACGTGAGGATATTATGCGCTGCGAGGAACGATTCTACGAAATATACGGCAAGGAACCCACGGGCATCAGCTTTTGCCCCTACCGGATTTGTCCCATTGGTGCCCACAGTGATCACAACTTAGGAAAAATCACAGGACTTGCGATTGACAAAGGAATCCACATTGCATACAAGCCCAAGATGAATGGCGTTATTGAAATGTGTAGTCTTCAGTTCCCAAAACGTGCCCAGTGGCATATCCGAGAGATTGGCGAAAAGACTGGTGACTGGGCGGACTACCTGCGAGGAGCGACTTGGGCGTTGAGCAATCGGTTTCCGTTGATAGTCGGACTCTGTGGCGTCATTGAGGGCTCTTTGCCCATCGGGGGGCTTTCTTCCTCTGCGGCGGTAATTCTGTCGTTTTTGGATGCATTGTGCCAAGTCAATGGAATCAAACTTGACCCGGCGTCGCTAATTAGCATTGCGTTTGATGCGGAGAAAAACTATGTGGGCGTTAATGTGGGAACCTTGGATCAGAGTTGTGAGGTTCTGAGTAAAAAAGATCACCTGCTGTATCTGGATTGCAAGGACAACCACTATGAGCTGATTCCAACAAATCCCAATATGAAGCCATACAAGATTGCGGTGTTTTTCAGCGGTTTGGAGCACAGCCTGGCTGGCTCTAAATATAATATGCGGGTGGATGAACTGCGTTCTGGTGTATACGCCTTGCAGGCTTTTGCGGGTCTTGACTACGGCAAATTCAATGAGGCCAATGCCCGGGACGTTAGTTATGAAATCTACCAGACATACAAGGACAAGTTGCCGTTGCAATGGGCAAAACGCTGTGAACATTGGTATACCGAGTTTAAGCGTGTGGAAGCTGGTGCGGAAGCATGGCGGCGAGGTGATTTGGAGGAGTATGGACGCCTGTCCTTTGAATCCGGCTGGAGCAGCATCCACAACTGGGAATCTGGTGCGCCAGAACAGATTAGACTCTATGAAATCATGAGGGAAACTAACGGTATTTACGGTGGGCGCTTTAGCGGTGCTGGCTTTAAGGGGTGCTGCATGGCACTAATAGATCCCGGAAAGACAGATGTTATTAGGGAAGAAGTGGAACGAAAGTACCTCACTGCATTCCCGGAGATGCGTGGCAAGTACAGTTTCCATCTGTGCGAGAGTGCGGATGGCGTAGGGCATAAGACGGAGGACTAATATGAAGTGCTTGATTTTGGCCGCGGGATACGCAACCCGCCTGTATCCCTTGACGGAGAACTTTCCCAAACCCTTGCTGAAGGTAGGGGATAAGACCATCTTAGATTGGCTGGTGGATGACATTGATACCGCTGGTTTGGTGGATACCTATGTGGTCATTAGCAACCACAAGTTTGCCCACCATTTTGAAGACTGGGCGGCAACCAAGAAACAGAATATCCGGGTGGTGGACGATGGAACAATCAGCAATGAGACCCGGCTTGGTGCTGTATGTGATGTGCAATTTGCCATCGACCAGTTGGGGCTGGATGATGACCTGCTGGTGATTGCCGGTGATAACGTGCTGGATTTCTCCCTCTCTAGGTTTGTTGCCTATGCCGACGAGAAGAAAACCTCTTGCATCATGCGCTATTATGAGCCCAGCGAAAAGAAACTTACCAAATGCGGTGTGGTGGAACTCGACGACCAGGATAGAATTCTGTCTATGGAAGAAAAGCCAGCCCAACCCAAGAGCCACTGGTGTTGCCCTCCCTTCTATGTCTACACCCGAGAGGATGCCCAAAAGGTCAAGGATGCAATTTCACAGAAGAAGTGTGGTACTGATGCTCCGGGTAGCTTTATTGCATGGCTGTGCACGGTAGCGGATGTGCATGCTATGGAGATGCCGGGCAAGCGGTATGACATTGGAAATCTGGAAAGCTATCAGCAGGTTCAGCAGGAGTATCAGGGAATCAAGGCATAAGTCTTGCTACGGATGGAAGAATGTATAGAAAGGGAGAAAGACTATGAAAATCGCAGTTGCAGGTACCGGTTACGTCGGTCTGTCTATTGCCACATTGCTGTCGCAGCATCATGAGGTCATGGCGGTGGATATTATCCCGGAAAAGGTTGACCTTATTAATCACAAGAAGTCTCCGATTCAGGACGAGTACATTGAAAAGTATCTGGCAGAGAAGGACTTGAACCTGACAGCAACACTTGATGCTGAAGCTGCCTATAAGGACGCAGACTTTGTTGTCATCGCAGCACCTACCAACTACGATAGCAAGAAGAACTTCTTTGATACCTCTGCGGTTGAAGCAGTTATCAAGCTGGTTATTCAGTATAATCCGGATGCTATCATGGTCATCAAGTCTACGATTCCGGTGGGCTTTACAGCTTCTGTTCGTGAAAAGTACCACTGTGACAATATCATCTTCAGCCCGGAGTTTCTGCGTGAGAGCAAGGCTCTGTACGACAACCTGTATCCGAGCCGTATTATTGTGGGCACGGATGTGGATAATGCCCGTCTGGTGAAGGCAGCCAATACCTTCGCCGGATTGCTGCAGGAAGGTGCAATCAAGGAGAATATCGATACCTTGATTATGGGCTTTACGGAAGCTGAGGCTGTCAAGCTGTTTGCTAATACTTATCTGGCTCTGCGTGTGTCCTACTTCAATGAGTTGGATACCTACGCCGAGATGAAGGGACTGAACACCCAGCAGATTATCGAGGGTGTCTGCCTTGATCCCCGCATTGGCAGCCATTACAATAACCCCAGCTTCGGTTACGGCGGCTACTGCCTGCCGAAGGACACCAAACAGCTTCTTGCCAACTATGCTGATGTTCCGGAAAATCTGATTGAAGCAATCGTGGAATCTAACCGTACCCGAAAGGATTACATTGCCGACCGTGTGCTGGAAATTGCGGGCGCATACGAAGCTAACGAGGACTATGATCCAAGTAAGGAACACAATGTAGTGGTAGGCGTATACCGTCTGACCATGAAATCCAACTCTGACAACTTCCGCCAGTCCTCCATTCAGGGCGTCATGAAACGCATCAAGGCAAAGGGTGCAACGGTCATTGTCTATGAGCCGACTCTGGAGAATGGCAGTACATTCTTTGGCAGTGAAGTCGTGAATGACCTTGAAGAATTCAAAAAACGCAGCCAAGCCATCATTGCCAACCGCTATGATAGCTGCTTGGATGATGTGCAGGACAAGGTCTACACCCGCGACCTGTTCCGCAGAGACTAATACTTATTGCAGCCATGTGTTTCGCCACATGGCTGTGCTGCTCAAATATGATACCTCTCCGTGGCGGGTGGCAGACAACGAGAGTTCTCTCTCGGCTAAAGCATATATTCGTTAAATCACTCTTTGGATAAGGGAAAAAACTATAATGGGAAAGTATTTTGGAACCGATGGCTTCCGTGGCGAAGCTGGGATCACGCTGACCGCTGACCACGCTTACAAGGTTGGTCGTTTTCTGGGCTGGTATTACAACGCTCTGCGTGAGCGTAACGGCAACAACGAGCCTGCCCGTATCGTCATCGGCAAGGACACCCGCCGCAGCTCTTATATGTTCGAGTACAGCCTGGTTGCAGGTCTGACCGCTTCCGGTGCAGATGCTTACCTGCTCCATGTCACTACCACCCCTTCTGTGGCTTACATCGCCCGCGTGGATGACTTTGACTGCGGTATCATGATTTCCGCTAGCCACAACCCGTACTACGATAACGGCATCAAGCTGATCGACTGCTATGGTGAGAAGATGCCGGAGGAAATCTTGCTGTTAGTCGAGGACTACATTGACGGAAAGCTCCATGTGTTCGATAAGGACTGGCCGGAGCTGCCTTTCACTCACCGGGAACACATTGGCTGCACGGTGGACTATGTGTCCGGCCGCAACCGTTATATGGGCTACCTGATTTCTCTGGGCATCTACTCTTTCAAGGGTGTGAATGTCGGTCTGGACTGTGCCAACGGCAGTTCCTGGAATATCGCCAAGTCTGTGTTTGATGCGCTGGGGGCGGACACCTACGTCATCAATGCACAGCCCAATGGTCTAAACATCAACAACAATGCCGGCTCCACCCACATCGAGGGCTTGCAGAAGTTCGTGGTAGAGAAGGGTCTGGACATCGGCTTTGCCTATGACGGCGATGCTGACCGTTGCCTGTGTGTGGATGAGAAGGGTAATGTCATCACTGGCGACCACATCCTGTACATCTACGGCTGCTACATGAAGGAGCGTGGCAAGCTGCTGACCAATACCGTCGTTACCACGGTCATGTCCAACTTTGGTCTGTACAAGGCCTTTGACGAGCAGGACATCGGCTACGCCAAGACCGCTGTGGGCGACAAGTACGTCTATGAGTACATGGCTAAGAACGGCTGCCGTATCGGCGGTGAGCAGAGTGGTCATATTATCTTCAGCAAGTACGCCAGCACTGGTGATGGTATCCTGACCAGTCTGAAGATGATGGAAGTAATGCTTGCCAAGAAACTGCCCATGAGCAAGCTGGCTGAGCCCCTGAAGATCTACCCGCAGGTTCTGGAGAACGTCCGCGTGACCGACAAGAAGGCTGCACAGGATGATGAAGCAGTGCAGGCAGCAGTCAAGGCCGTAGCTGAGGCACTGGGTGATACTGGTCGTATTCTGGTGCGCGAGTCCGGCACGGAGCCTGTTGTGCGTGTGATGGTGGAGGCTCCCGACCACGATACCTGCCAGAAATACGTGTCTCAGGTTGTGGAGACCATCAAGAGCAGAGGCTACGGAGTTTGAGTGCAAACCTGAAACGAGGATACGGAATCCTGCTGATTGCATCTGTAGTTCTTCTGTCTATCTTGGCGTTGTTGCCTGATGCGGATGTTGACCACGATGCAGGATACACTTCCTCAGAGTTGAGTATCTGTGAAACCGTAGATGGAAGCGTGACCAGCACAAGCTATGTGAATTTTGATGGAGTAATCACAGAAGCTATTGATATGGGCTATGCGACCGTGTGTAGAATGCGGGACGATAGAGACCGAGTTGTAGAGGAACGTTATCTTGATGCAAGCGGAAACCCTGTGGCAAGATATGGGAATTATTACGGATTATCGTATGAATACGATGAAACCGGTACTGTGATAACATATCTTGATGCCGAAGGTAATCCGATAATACGCAGTGACGGATATTCTACTATTGTTAGAACGCAGGTTGATGGCAGGGCTTCCGATGATTTCTACTACGATTTGAACGGACAGCAGGTACAGTGCTCCGGCGGATACTATGGGCTTCATCGGGGGTATAACTCTGATGGCCAGAATACCAGTTTGACATTTCTCGATAAAGATGGACATGCAGTGTGTGCATCATCTGGATATGCGATTAAGACATATCAGCGTGATGGGAATGGAACCGTTGTCGGTGAGCTGTACTTTGACACAGAAGGAAATCCGGTGAGGTCTTCGCTTGGTCAGTATGGCGAGTTATACCAGCGCAACGAGCAAGGATACATCGACCAAATCACCTATCTTGACGCAGACAGCAACCCCGCCACTACCAATGCAGGCTATACCATCCTCAAACGTACCTATCATAGAGATGGCACAGCAGACACGGATATGTACTTTGATGCGGAGGGCAACCCCAAGGCTTTATCTAAAGGGCAGTACGGCATAAAACGCAGTGGTAAGGTGAATTTTCTGCTTGACAAAAACGGCAACATTATGCTGTGTGTGGACAACCTTCTGAATGGCTTCCCATGCATGGTAGTTGTTTTTGGCTGCGTTGTCTGTTTGCTGCTGATTGTTCTTCCTAAGAGCTTAAGCGTAGTACTGACGATTGTTTATGTGGCTTTCATCCTTTATGAAACACTGATGTTTCGCGAGTCAGGGAATGCAAGAACGAACTTTGTCCTCTTTTCCTATGCAGGGAAGTTCTTGAAAGAACAATCTGTGAGAGTGGGGGTCATCAATAACATCTGGCTGTTCATTCCACTTGGAATGGGGCTGTATAGATGGTTTCAGAAGAAGTGGGTGTTGCTGATTCCTTTCGTGATGTCTGTGGCAATCGAAACGACTCAATATATTACGGGACTTGGCATGGCAGAGTTCAATGATGTGTTCGGTAACACGATGGGGGGATGGATCGGTGTGCTGGTGGCTTGGACGTGGCTGAGCTGGAAAATGAGCTTAAATGATGGGTGAGCAGACCGCTTACAATGATAGGACATAAGAATGTGTAGGTCTGAATTTCTCTAATGCCCTTGAAAGAATTCCTCATTTAGTATAAAATTTGAGCTGTAAGAGTCATCCGCTATGGGTGCTCACGGCTTTGCTACTCCGAAACTTTGCATACCTCTACGTAGTGGACCGTAGGCAACACAGCATGGGTGCTGTGGCTAAGATGCAGAGAAACTTTAAATTGAAAAGGAGGGCCTTCAGATGATTACTATTGATGAAGCGGCTCAAAAGTGGAGTTGCAGCAAAAATACCGTTTTGTCTTATATTTATAAAAGATATATTACTGGTATGTGTGTAGATGGTGAGACATTACTGCTGCCGGATATTAAGAAGCCGCATATTCCACGCAAACGTTTTGATGGCAGCTTGGATTATTATAAAGCACTCTTACGAACGATTCAGAGTGAACAGTTTATTGATGAGCACATATTGGGTATATCCAAAGAAAAGTATAATGCGTATATAGAAGAACTTGAGGGTGCTGAATATATAAAAAAAATTGAACCGGATGTAGGAATATCAGGATATATTTTGACGCCAAAAGGCAACGACGAACTAAAAAGGAAAGGTGAAATATCGTTTGTAAAAGAGCTGAATATACAGCCTCAGATTGGTCTGATAAATATTCAAAATTCTGTCAGTGGATCTGTTTTCTAAGAGAATATTGCCATCCAACTTCCACCGTGCTATACTAACATCAAAACACACACAATCTTATTGGAGGGATTATCCTATGCCCAGAACCAAAGGTTGCAAGAACCGCATTACCGCATCTACCGACTTCGATGCTCAGATTGCAAAGTTGCAGAAAGACAAGGCGATGCTCGAAGAAGGTCTTTCCAAGACTGTCGCCCATATTGAAGAGCTGAAGACCGACATCAAGTCTCTGCGTGAAAGTCTAAAGCCGCAGAAGGCGGAAATCAAGCAGACCGAAAAAGAAATCGCAAAGCTGGAGGCCAAGAAGGCTGCCGCCGAGGTGAAGGCCGCCGAAGCTGCTAAGAAGGTCGAGGCTGAAGCTGTGCTGAAGAAACTGCTGGCAAGCGGCATGAGTGCGGATGAGATCCTCGAAAAACTGAAATAAAGCAATATGCCGTGTGGACTGAACTCCAGAAGTTCGCGCGGCATATTTTTGAGTGTTATATATAGTTTGTGACGGAAATAAAAAATAGAGCGTGAGAAAATGAACTTATCAAAAATACATCATATTGCGATTATTGTATCTGACTATGAAGTTGCAAAGAACTTCTATGTGAACAAGCGGGGATTCTCTGTCATCAGAGAAAACTACCGCCCTGAACGTAAGGACTGGAAGCTGGATCTTCGTGTTAATGAGCACACGGAGCTGGAGATTTTCGCTGAGGAAAATCCACCGAAGCGTGTGAACCGTCCGGAGGACTGTGGTCTACGCCATCTTGCGTTCTGCGTTGATAACGTGGAACAGACAGTGAATGAGCTGGCAGAGGCTGGAATTGAATGCGAGCCGATCCGTGTGGACGGTTATACCGGCAAAAGGATGACCTTCTTCCACGATCCGGACGGATTGCCGTTGGAGCTGCACGAATAATCATGGACGAGAAAATACCATATAAAGCCAGAAAACCCGGCGGCGGTCGAAAGAAGTTGAAGCCTGAGTATAATGCCGGGAAAAACCTGAAAGAACAGATGGACGCTGCAGCAATACTCTATAAAGACGGTATGACGCTCCAAGCCATTGCAGACGCACTGTCCCTCAACCCCATCAAGGTTCGGAAGCTGCTTATCACCGCCGGAGTCTACGAGTCGGATACCGCAAGGCTCGTCCGGCAGACCTTTCATTCCTTCAGAGAAACACAGGACTACTCCACTGCCGTCACCTCCACCATGGTTGCCTTGCGGCTGTCCCGTCCCTCTGTGACCTCTTATCTGCCGTATGAGAAAGGTGTGTACTTTCCGGAAGAAGCTGAGGCGACGAATATCAGTGCAGGGGCAGAGAGACAGCGACACTACCGAGCAGTTACAGCTTTGAAGAAGAACCCGTGTGAGGAAAACCTCTGGAAGTGCGTGGTGGCTTTTCGGGGATACAAGTTCAAGACGGTGTCCGGCTTGCCCTTTACATATATCCTGAAGAAGGGCAGGGAAGATGAGTTTACCAAGGAGCTGTGGATCGACCGCAGAGAGGGTAGCAAGAGCCTTGCTTGGAGTTCCATGCTGTTGGCGTATCACAATATCGGTAAAATCGGAGAGGTAGTGGACAGACCCAAGGCGCTGGGGGATATCCGGGGTGTGTCCTACATTTATGGGATATTCTACCGATTTGGCTTGATTGACGTGCCGAAAAAGGTTAAAGAGAAGATGACGAAGTGATAGGGACGTAGGTATAGTTTGTGATAAAAATAAAATTGCCCCCGTGGATACCACAGAAGGCAGTCAATTGGTTTATTCCCATTCCTCATCCCTAGCCCGCAGAAGATCCTGTACTTCTTTTTCGGTTGCCAGGCAAATGGCAGGCCTGTTCTGATAGACCGTTTTGCCGCAGTCTGGGCAACGGTCGGGCTGCGACTCTGCTTCAAAGCAGTAGTGACAGACATCGCAGAAATAGTAGTTCACAGCGTTTGCACTTCCTTTGTCATGTAGGAGTTTATATGTCATCAGGATATTTTTCAATTCCAAGGTAGTCCTCAATACTAGTGATGCCCTCACCGGCAAGATCGGCAATGTCATCGAAGGGAATGATGACCGGCAGCTCTTTCTCAATGCCCACAGCTTTTCTATCACTGTCCTGCATGACTTTCAGTTCTCGATAAACTGGGTCGATCATAACAACTGTGCCAGTCAGACTTATGTACTTGCCGGTATTTTCTGCGCCCTTCATAAAGTACCGCACTACGACCTTCATACCTTTTTTGACCTGCAGGAGCTTGTCGGATAGAGCGTCCTTCTCCTCATCGGAAAGTTCGACTTTCTTCACCAGCAGCTTGCTGGCTCCCTCGCTGGAAATTTCATCATCGAAGCCACGCAGCGCGGCGAAGGGACTGAATATCTTTGCCCGGTTTGAGAGTGCCATCCGGGGATACTTTACGGGTGGCTCTGGGCGGTTGAGATGGAGGATGTCTGCATACTTCTGTGCGACGTTTCGCCCCTCTTTGGTATTCTTGAAGTCTGCCATAGAATCCTCCTGGTTGCATTATTTGGCCTTATGACCGCCAATCTGACCGTTCCGTTCTCGCATAGTGGCTCCTTCCAGATAGTTGGTGCCCTTCAGAACAGCGTTTTTTCCGAACTTCTTCTTGATACCGAGCATGGTCGCCTGTAGCGATTTCTCCCGCTCCAGCTTGCTGGTGTCAGTGAACAGATCCACTTGCAAGATGCCCTGATCCTTGACCACACGGTTTGCTGCGATTGTTATTCTCCGCACAGTCAGATTTCTGTTGGCAATGTGGTCGAACAGTTCCGTGGTAGCTGCCATCAGTTGGCTGCTGAGATTGGTCGGGTTGTCCAGTCGTGTACTGCCGTGGGCACCCTTCGGAACAGTGCGGCCGTAGTGATCGATGTGGACAGGACCGTGATAGATGGCCTTGTCGCAGTTTTCCCGGTCATAGCCGATGTCCAGTGTCAGGCTGTCCGTGACCAGTCCCTTGTCCGTGAGCTGGAATACCAGACTGTCGGTCATCTCCTGGACGATGATTCGAGCCTTGTCATAAGGATAAGGGCAGGAGAGAACCTGACCTTCGGACAGGCTGTTGGTTTCCGGGCGATAGGCGTTGATCTCCTTCATCCCGCAGGGTTCCAGCCCCCAGGCATGGTCGATGAGAATCTCAGCATCTATGCCGAACTCCTTATATAGTATCTCAGGGAAGTGAATGCTGGCTCTTGCCAGCTCACCCATCGTATGGATGCCATGCTTTTCCAGTCTGCGGACGGTGCCGGGGCCAGTCTGCCAGAAGTCCGTGAGAGGCTTATGATCCCAGAGCAGATACCGGAAGGATTCTTCGTCAAGCTCTGCGATGCGGACACCGTCCTTGTCCGGTGCGGCGTGCTTGGCGGTGATGTCCATTGCCAGCTTTGCCAGGTATAGATTGGTGCCAATCCCGGCGGTGGCGGTGATGCCGGTGGTGTACAATACCTCCCGGATCATGGTCATGGCGAGGTCGTGGGCAGACATTTTATAATGCGTAAGGTATGCGGTGGCGTCGATGAATACCTCATCGATGGAATATACCACGATGTCCTCCGGGGCAATGTACTTGAGATAGATGCCGTAAATCTGCCGTGAGATCTTCTCATAGTACGCCATCCGGGGTGGTGCCACCAGATAGGATACTTCAAGAGAGGAATCGGCGGCGAGGGCAGTGGCATCGTAGGACGCAGCCGCAAGAGAGGGAACCCCATCTTTGTACACAGCGGTCTTGTTCCGGATGGCATCTCGCAAACGACCGTTGTTGATCTCTTTGACACGCTGCACGACCTCGAACAGTCGAGCTCGACCGGGAATGCCGTAGGACTTCAGCGATGGGGACACAGCCAAGCAGATGGTTTTCTCCGTGCGGCTGGCATCGGCCACGACCAGATTGGTGGTCAGCGGATCGAGATGCCGTGCGGCGCATTCTGCCGAGGCATAATACGACTTGAGGTCTATTGCCAGATACGTGCGCTGCGCCATGCTGTGTCGCTCCCTTTCTGTGGTGAATTTCGCAATGTCATTTGCTTGCTTTTTCAAGTTCCTTGATTTTTCCCTTAAGAGAATCGATTCCCTGCGTTTGCCGATGGAAAATCTCGCAGTTAGCTTGCTCGTTCTTGTTATAGGCCAGAGCAAGAACCACCAGCGCCAGACGAAGTTCCTCGTCTGGAATGATCTTGCAGGCTTTAATCATTTCATCTTGGTCGGTAATCTCGGCGAGTGTACTCAGTTTCTCAAAGATGGTCATTGATAAAACCATTTCGTTGGATGAGCTTATTGTGCCGTCCGCTCCACATACCAGCGGCCAAGCCGTCCGGTGAAGCGAGGGTCGATGTGTTCAAAGAACAGGTGCTTCTCCTGTCCTTGAATCAGGACAGTGAAACAGTCGCCATTGCAGTCGTTGTCTGCGGTTCCTGCCGGCCGGAAGTCCCGGACGGTTTCGATATGAAAGGTCCTGCCGTCCGCCCAAGTGATGGATGTTGGCTGCATATAGCCGGTTGAATCAAACTCCGAGGCGACCTTTACATAGACACGCTCAATCTTGATTCGTTTGGGTATTGCCATGTGGGTCACCTCCGATCCTTAGTGCTTAGCCCGCAGGAAGCGGTTGTCGATATCAACGGGCAGTTGGAGGTGCTCGCCGCGGCGGATCAGGCTGTACATCTTAAACGCAAAAAAAGGCGCTGGAATGAAGAGCTCTTTGGCAACGCTGAAAAAGTCGGTGTTGCCGGAGTGAATCAAATCCAGCACTTCCTCATCATCCAGTAACAGATCGGCGGCGAAGAAATTGGCCTCTCTTTCCAGTCTGCCGGTGGCCTGATAAATGTCGAAATCCTGCATGGCCTGACACCGCAGGTGGTTTGAGTGTTCAAAGATGTGCCCAAGTTCGTGACAGGCAATGACACGCTGCTCCTCGTAGGGAAGATGAGGATTGACTGCTATGTATCGGACACGATTTACAATCGTAGCGAAGCCACGCAGACCATCCGCATCGAGTGATCTGGCAGGCCAGAGCTTTGTGTTGGGCAGCGCATCGATCAATTCAAAAGGGTCACGGGTACCATATTTCTGAATCAGTTTTTGAGTATCGTCAAAGGTTTGAAGTTGTGTCATTCTTTCACCAACTTTCTGGCAGAAGATCAGGTGCCGTTATCTTCGGCATTCTTCCGGTATTTCTTCGGCGTGAACTTTTCACGTGCCACCTTCTTGGAATCCATAAAGATCCGCTGCATTTCAATGGCAAACGCCTTCTGATCTTCCTCCGAAAGAGAACCGCCGGCGAATAGCTCACGAGTCTGGCTGAGAATCTCGCTGGCCTGTGCCTGACCGCGCCGCCCATAGAGGGAGCTAACCTCGGTCATAAACTCCTCATTTTCGGTCATCAGATAATTGACGTCCGTTTCAAGCAGCTCGGCAAGCTTTGCATACATATCGCGAGTGCGGGGATAGGTGGTACCGGCCTCATAACCGCCAATGGTACGGCGGGTTACGCCCATCTGTTTCGCAAGTTCCTCCTGAGACCACCCCTTCTGTGTGCGGAGGCCTTTTAGCTTTTCCCCGAAGTTCATTGCTAGTGCTCCTTTCCCTAGATGATGTTTTCCCTGGATGTTTGCTCTAAATGTGTTATTGACAAGAACTAAGAGCGTCGCTATAAGCAAAATGGGAAAACTGATTTCGCATTTATTATATCAATGGGAAAATAACTTGTCAAGAGGTTTGCGTTATAATGAGAAGTTTATTTTCTCATAGCGTGCAAAAGATGACACAGCAAAGAGGCTGATAGAAGACGAGGGGGGCGAGAAATTGGAGTGCTTTTCGCATGATAGGGGACCGGTTGTCCGTATGGCTCGACCGGAAAACCCAAATGAAATAGATGAATATGTCAATCCGTTCTGCACAGAGCTGGACGAAATTAGATTAGGTTGACATATAATGAGGTTGTGGTATACTAAACATAATCAATATTCTTTGCAAGTTTCAACCCGACAACTAGGTACATTTTACAAAGAATCCAATGGCAATTAATTATCCTCAGTGGATTGCTTTTGCAAAATACTCATATTCTCAGTTGAAGTGGGTACTTATTGAAAAGCCTGAATTACGAGACGCATATGTATCCGGTAAGATTGATGAAGAATTGAAGGAAGTTTACGATGAAGTGGATCGCACTTTTGATGAAATTGCAAAGGATAAGATTGTGATATATGGGTAATTGCATAGCAGATTGATAGGAGGATTAAAGGATGGATTGGTTGCTGCTAATAGTAGAGTTTGCGAGTATTATTGCAGTATTTTTACTAGGACTATTTACAAAAAATTATTTACCATCTTATATGGAGAAAAAGGGTGAAAACCTAGCGACTAAAGAAGATGTTAAAGAAATTACAAGAAGAACAGAGGAAGTTCAGCAAGAATTTCGTCAGGAGATGGCAAGGTTTTCTAAGGACCTTGAATTTAAGTATGATTTTTATTACAAGCAATACGATGGGCTGTATAGTTTTCTTTATGCTATAGTCTCTCAATCGGAGTACACTAAGCATATTAAAAAATTGACAGATGGTCGCGAACTGACCTTTGATGAATACCCATTTGTTAAGATTTCACCTACAAGAACTGGGAAAACCACTTATGAGATTGGTAAAACGACGCACCAGGAGACGCTTACTGAAACTGATATTTCAGAGTTTGATCAGAAAAAAATATGTGAGTACATAATTAGCAATGGTCATCTCGCTACGCCGGAGTTGCTGAAACTTGCTGTTTCTTATCGTTTAGTTACTAATTTAGGTGTGGATAAAGAGATTGCAGACAATGAGGAGTTTAGACTAATAAAGGAAATTGTAAAGAGAATAGTTAAAGAGTACAATTTTTTTAGAAAAGAACTTCAAATGTCATATAATGAGGAAGAATTGGAAAATGGAATTATCACCATTTAAGGGGCTCTCCCGGGTCTTTCCCAAATTTTGTGTAAAGTCCAGACAGCTATAAAACAAGAGCGATTTTAATATGAGGCGGCAGACGGCGAAACCGGCTGTCGCCTTAACAACAACATAACGCCGGCAAGGGAGAATGTCAAGGGCGGCGAAGCCGTTCATATACACTTGACATTCCTCCGCAGCGGGTGTTAATCCGGCATACGCTCAGCGAAATAGATGGACAACTGCGCAGAGATGCGGCTCCAGCCTGCCGCCGACTCGTCTTTACAAAATGCATTAACCACTTTGTATCTGTTCGACTTTTTCCTTATCTTCCTGTATGGCTTGATTGGTTTTGCGAACTATTTCTAATTCAGCAATAAGATCAGCTATCCGGCTTTCTGTTTCTGTAACTAATTGTCTTACCTTTTCAGGTTCAGTACCCAGTGAAATTCCCATTTTATCAAGTTGCGAAGCCGCTCTGCTATAGGCCTGCAGGGCGGCTTCATTTTGCTTGTAGAAGGTATCCTTCTGGGCAAGTGGTTTGGATGCATACTCCAACCAAACAGATTTATTGGTACGGCACACCTGCAGATTATGAGCCGTTGCTGCATACGTTTTGCTTTTGGAACGATGCTCTGCAATCTTGTTGCGGAGCTTCATTTCTTCGCGTTGATATGCACTGATTTGGTTATCAAAATCAGCAGCTGAATGTAGACCATTATCAGCCATGCTGCCCAAGAGTTTTCCAAGCACTTGGGCATTTGCAATTCCTGCACGGCGTTCCACATTAGCGACTCGACGGGCCAAACTGCTTTCAGAAGTGCCAACCTGCACCACACCTCCTAGCGACTGCGCTAGTTCAGCGCCACTGATTGATTTTCGCGTATTCTCGCTGCCAATTGGCACATAGCTGTACTGCCAACCGGGATATAGACTGATTGCACAGCTTCCTTGCTCGACGTTTCGCTGTACATAGCGTTCCGGAATGAATAACCGCTCAATGTGATGTTGAGGCAAATGCACTGTCACTCCGTGCAGGCTCATGGACATGATCTGATCAGCGGTCAAGCTTACAATCAGTGGTTGCGTCAGATTTTCTTCATCGATTTGTCGAATCAAATCAGTGCCCCGAATTGTGCCGTGTGTGTCGTCATCGTAAGTTATATCATACGAAAAAGCAGCGCCGATGTCGGCAGATACAGACCCATCAGGAGTCGTATGAATATGGCTGTTATCAATCATCAGCTTTGCCGGATTGCCACTTGAGTCATGGATTTGCAGCAGAACACCGCGCTTGCTGGCAGAACATATCTGACGTGACGTGAGTCTGACAGATGTATCACAGCTTTGCGGATAGTTTGTATTCAATTCTTGATATAGCTCTGCAATCGACGTACTATGATTTGTGTCAAGGATTCCTGATTTATTCTTTTTCGCGCTTTCTAAGCCTGCGAGTGTAAATCCATCTCCTAAAGCATCCGCAGGTATCCATGCGCCATCTAAGTCGGCAGCTTTATACAAAAACTGTCCGGTTTGCTTTTTTACACGCGCCTTAACGCCCTCTGCCTGCAGATGCTTTATAAAATCGGTAAAAGTCGAGACACTCGGAAAAATCTTGGCTATGCGCTCACGAATAAATTGCTGCTCAGCAGCGTTATCCTCTAAGCGCTCCACGAGGCCGGTATACGTAAACTTGTCGGTATCAGCCAAAGATGTATCTCTGATTGCACGCCCCGCACCATCCAGCAAGTAAGTCATGTGCTTGCCTCGCTGGCAAACAGAAATGCCCAGTTCCTGCGCCATTTGCAAAAACTGGGCATAATTCGTGGCACGCTCCAAGCAGAAGTTAAGCTTTTTGCGGACTTCAGTACGATTGCTGGTTGTGCGTTTTTTCTGTATGTAAGTGGGGTAGAGTTGGCCTAGCTGTTGCGGATCTTTAATGACAGATAGCTGTGATTCCATACAGAGCCGATCCGAGATACTACGGATTTGCTGCGCGGTGCGGTAGGGAACAGTGCGCAGCTTTTTGTAATCATAAAAAGAAACGGCGTTGATAATAATGTGGTTATGTATAGAATCTTTATTGATATGGGTAGCAACGACAAACTCGAATTTTCCATCGGTAAATTCCATTGCAAGCTTGCGGCCCAGCTCATGGGCCCGCTCCGGCGTGACAGCATCGTCCGGGGAAAAGGATTGAATCATGTGGTAGGCAAGATTCCCTTGTTTTTTCGCACTTGTATTTCGTGCTTTGCGCGCCATTGCTGCAGTAATGGAAAAATCAAGCACAGCAGTCTGTGGGGCAGTATTGTAACCTGAAATCAATTCCTGTCCATCGGTTTTGTCAGGATTTTCTATGTAGTTGATTGCATCGCCAAGCCGAACTTTTACCGCATGAATTTTGGTGATAGACATAGTAGATTCCTTCTATGTTAGAAACAGGTGAAGATTGCCACTCAGGGCTTGGTGAAAATCATCAATAACAGACAAAAACAAATAGCGATTCTCGCACGCCCGCTTACGAAAGACATGATTGGGGTTTGCATAATATTTCGCTGCATATATATTAGACTAGTTTTCGCAGAGCTTTCACCAATCGTTCCTGATAGAGCGATTTCAGCTGTAAATATTCACGTCGCAATTGCTCAACATCATTGGTGGTAACAGATTGATTCGTGTTGCAGCGTTTAGCCACTTGGTTAATGTTACCTGAGATATGACTCAAGCTAGATGAGATTTCTTTTATAACAGAAAAATCATAATGCTTGACTTTACCGGTAAGCAGCATTTCCCGACAAAAAGCCGAAAAATTAGGCATATCACTTTCTGCCATCTTTGTTGCTATCTGTTGCCATTCTTGCTCAGAAAAAAAGATGCCTTTATAAATTGGTCGTTCACGTTTGTCCATATAATATCCTCTTGATTTTCAAAGTACTCTTTTGAAAATCTGTACTCAAACGGGTTTTAGGGTGTCCCTAAATGCGCATCTGTTTTACAGATGCAATGCTTGCTAACGTTCGCTTTCGCTCACGTTACCCCTTCGGGCCGCCCCGGCGGTTCTTCTGGCGAAACCAGAACAGCCCGGCTCCGATAAAAACGATGGGCAAAAAGTCCAGCACATTCCAGAACGGATTTACTGACTTTTTGCTCTGCTGTACAGGTTGAGAAGAGGTTGGCTCCGGTGTCGGCGTTGCGGACGGCGCAGCGGCAGCTGGTGCATTATAGGCTGCCGCTCGCTGTACAGTGGTGTTCTCGTCATGGCTGGGCGTACTCAAATCAGCGTCTGGATTTTTTGTGTCTGTTACCGTCAGATGAAAGCTTGCGCCGTCATCGGTATTCAGCTCATTCTGCTCGCACTCGAACTGGTAGCGCTCCGCTGCATCGCCTGCAACGCGGGCAGATAGAAGCGCATACAGTCCGCTGTCAGCCTCCGTGCAAACGGCGGCCAGTTGGTTAGATTCGTATACATCCAGCGCGTATACTGTACCGCTGTACAGGTTCTGCATATAGACAATACAGTGTTGAGAAAAGCCGACTGGTGCCGTCAGGTATGCGCTGACCTGGGCCGTTGTTGGCTGATAGTCGGCAGGCGGCTGGCGCAGCGGCAGCGGCGTATAGTAGCGTGTCTGCCCGGTTACTTCCGTGAACCAACTCTCACCTGCAAACTCATATTGCAGCTCATACTGACCACCATCCTCGACCAGCAAAAAGGTGGTGCCGTCAACTTCTCGCAGCGGCCAATCGTTTAGGGCGTCGTATTGCACAGCGGCATTGCAGTAATAGGTGCTCTCCGGCAACGTCACAGTCTGGCTATACTGGTTCAAGCCGTTCAGTGTTACAAGAACAGCGTCCGTGTCGTTGGGACCGCTGCCCAGCGTAATCAGCACGGAACGTTCCTGCAGCTCCGCGGGAACATCTACCAAGGATACCGCAATTTCGCCGTTTCCCGCCGCATGACAGGGTGGTGCCAGCGTCATGACAAACGGGACAAAAAGCAAAATCGCCAGAACTCTTTTCATAAAAGCCTCCTTAAAATCCGGCATAGGTAAAGTAATGGCAGCCGCGGCTCTCCATCCATGCGTTGGACATGTTTACGCAGACGCCGTAGCCATAACAGCATTCGATCCACGCACCGCCGCCAAGTGCCATCTGCACATGGCCTTGCTCACCGCCAGCGGCATAGACGACCCGAAGGTCGCCCGGCTGGACCTCAGCAGAAGAGATTGCCCGCAAGTCACCGGTGCGGCCATAGGCGGCTGTATTACCGGCTGAGAACGGCAAGCCCTGTGCCCAGTAGCAGTACTGCACAAAGCTGGAGCAGTCCAAATTCATCCCGACGCTGGCATTGCCGGGGCCGCCGCGCAGCGACGAGGGCTGCCCGTACACAAAATGACCTTGGCAGCTAATGGCAAAGGCTACGACCTGCCCGCGCGCAGTGTCGGGGTCAATGTTCAGTCCGGCCAGCAATGCCTGCAGTTCTTCAGCAGTCAAAGCGGAGCCTACCGAACGGCACTTGATACCGTCCGCAACGCCGTAAAGCGCCTCCCAGTCCATACGATACAGCAAGGACGCCCATTCCACGTTGCCATAAGTGTCCGCGCCGTTCTCATACCAGCCCTTGAAGCCCGCCGCACCGGGCGGCAGCGTTACAGTTTTCGTAAAGCGTGCAGTGACCGCATTGCCCGCATATGCATTGCCGTACTGGTCCTGCTTGATGACGGTGCGTGTCAGCGTGCCGTCGTTGCTGCTTTCGGCCAGTGCCTCCAGATTGCCCGTGCCGCCGTCCGCACCATTGGGGGCTTCGGTTTCCGGGTCGGCATAGCGGTCATAGCCGGTCAGGTAAATGGTGCAGTTTAGGTCATAATGGCCGTATTGGCCGTCGTGCAGCTCACCGGGACACCATGGGATAGCGGTTGCGTTGGCAAAGGTCACGGTATAGTCCTTCGTTATGACTTCGTCACCGTCGGAGGTCTCCACTGTAAAGGTGGCGGTGCGTTCGTTCGGAGCATAGAACCACTCATTCAGCTCGCCCTTGTAGAGATTCGCACTTTCATCCAGCACGATGCTGCCGGTGCAATCCTCTGCGGCAATTTTGCCGTCGACAACTTGGGCGTAGTCATCCGGCAGAGCACACAGCTCTGACTGGGTGGCCCCATCCGGGAAAATGACAGGAAAAAAGACGGTCACATCGTGTGTGCCGTCTTCGATCCATTCGGGGTGACTGCTGCCTTCTGCGTGGTCGTCACTCCATTCCCATATTCCGTTGCGGTACTGCCCGCACTCTTCGTTGCCTTGGGCACAGGTGTGCGTTTCGCATCGGTACTCTGTGATGGTCACGGTCTCGCCCTCGCTGTGGTAGCCATTGACGCAGCCGCCATAGCTGATGCAGGAGTAAGGTGCGGACTCGCGTGCGGTGATTTCCATGCCGTAGGCTGTCAGGGCGCGGCAATATTGCGTAAAAGGTACGTCGTCTGTAAAAGCCGCAAGCTCCCGTGAACTGGGCCAGTCCTGCTGATAGTAGACCGCGGCCATCGAGATGATCTCTGCAGTGTCATTGTAGATGCCGTTGGCGTAGCTCCAGGTGACGCCATGCTGCATATTGTTGCTGCGCTGGCCGGTCAGCGTGTCGTAGCCGTAGGGGTTGCCATTGGGGTCAACATCGTTGCGAAAGGCCCTGCGCAGCTCATCAGTGGCAGCTTCATTGCGGTATGTATTGATGCTTTCGATAAGCTGCTGAATATCCTCCGGTCTGTCGGCACACAGCACGCTGTTCGTTGTAGTACCGCTCATCTGGCCTAGCAGCCCAATAATCAGCAACAATAGAACGATTGCGCCACAAATAAGCGCCGTCCTGCCGATAGAAGCAAGCGCTTTGACAGGATGGGCAAAGAACCGCGCCACTCTGATTACGCTATGACCGGTCTGAAAGCCTGCATTACTGATGATACCCGGCGCACGGTCAGCAAAATCATCCGCACTGGTCGAGAACGACTCCGCATAATGCAAGGCCGTCCTGGCACCGGCAGAGCCGATTTGAACCGCAGAGCTTCCCAACTCCATCCGCAGCACATCGCCGCCTGTGTGCAGAACCTCCTCGGCGGTGCGCGTGCCGTCCTGCACATCCTTGATGCCCTTCACGGCGTAGCTGCCCAGTATGCTGACGTCCTCCGCAGCAGTCCCGAGAAACGTCTCCTGCATAATCAGTTCCGCCGCCGCGCCGTGCACACCGAGATCCTGCGCGGCATCGGTGGCAAAGTCCTCTTGATAGCTGACCAGCCCGCTTGCATTCGTGATGCCGTGCGCTGCGGCTGTTGTGCCGCGCATAGCAGGGGAGCGGTAGCCGTTTGTCTGCTGATTGCACAGCAGCTCGTAGTAGGCATTGCTGCGGCTGGCCCGAGGCGTGTTGGTACCGGTGATATATTTCCGGTTGCCTTCGGCGGGAGATGATAAGCTTTCTGCTACATCATCGCTATCGTCTGAAATGGTATCTTTCGTTTCACTTACATAATCGTCATTCGACAGTAACGACTCGGCTTGCTTTTCAGTGCTGTCCAGCAGTTCCTCGTCGTTTGATGCTTCATCTACCTGATTGTGCAGGCTTTCCGATATGTCAGTATCGGTATGGAATAGAGGTTTGTCGCTATAACTTTGCGTGAATAGTTCTGACATGGCAGACTCCGTGAGGTTGTTTTTAGAGATGTGCTGGTGTAAGCATAACGCATTAAGACTTTCGATTGGGAGATGTATCCATCAGCCTGAACAGCTCGGTATCCTTCGGAAAATCGTTGTTGAAGGGCACCACCGTCTTAGACACGATCAGCAGTCCGCTGCCGACCTCTGCATTCTCGATGTACCGCTTTTCCTCGTTGGAAATGTGCAGCAGCCGCGCCAGATCGTTGGCATCGTCGGGGGACTGGTTCAGCAGCTTGATATATCCGCAGTCGGACAGCATTCGGCGCGCGTCCTCGTTGTCCAGAACCGAACGCACGTGCTGGGTGATGGAGGTCAGAATCGCACCCCACTTGCGGGCGCGGCTGGACAGCTGAAAGTAAAAGTCCGTGCAGTCCTTGTTGCCCAACAGCTGCTGGAACTCGTCGGTAAACACCCAGGTGCGGCGGCCCAACACGCGGTTCCGAGTGATACGGTTCCATACCTGATCCAGCACTGTCAGCATGCCGATAGACTGCATCGACTTGCCCAGCTTGACCGTATTAAAGCAGATGCAATGATTCTGCACGTTCACATTGGTCTGGTGGGCAAACAGGTCCATGGAGCCACTTACATATAGCGTCAATGCCGTAAGCAGTGGCTTGACTTCCTCTCCCTGCAGCGCAAGATTTCTATAAAAGTCGTGCAGCGTTGGCATTTCCTCGCGCTTGGGATTTGCCATATAGCGCTGATAGGTCAGGCCGGCAGCTACATCGATAAAGGTACGTTCCTGCGGCGACAATTCAGAGCTGTGCAGGATCAGCTGGCAGAAATTCTGCAAAAACTGGCTTTTCAGCCGGATGGGGTCCTCACCGTCGCCGTAGTCCTCGGTAATGTCCATGGGATTGATATGGGAGGGGCTGGACGCGGAAATGTCAATTACTACGCCACCCATGGCTGTAACGAGGTGCGTGTACTCCTGTTCTGGGTCGATGAGAACAATATCATCTTCAGGCCAGCGTAGCATGATATTGGTGACCATCTGCATTACAGAGAAAGACTTGCCGTAGCCCGTCATACCCAGTACCATACCGGCAGGGGCAGGCAGCAGCTTGCGGTTACACAGTATCAGATTCTTACTGCGGGCATTGATGCCCTCGTACAGTCCGCCCGGCTGGAACAGTTCCTGTGTGGTGAACGGCACATAGATGGCCGTACTGACAGTTTCCAGCGTGCGCTCCAGCCCGAGCCATTTCTTGCCAAGCGGCAGCATACTGTTCATGGCGTTGCACTGCTCATACAAAATGCTGTCAAAGCGGCAGGTCTGCTGCTGTACGGTGCTGCAAATGCGCCGCACGCGCTCGTCCAACTGCGCATTGGAATCGCCATAGGTGTGAATGAGGATGCAGACTTTGAAGATTTTTTGGTTTTTGGTTGTAATGTCATCCATCATCTGCTCTGTGTGGTACATTTTGGATTTCAGATCATAGCTCACAGCTATGCTGGCAGGCATATTTCGCTCGCGTGCTTTGGCAATGGCATCGTATTCTTCCTTGTGCATATAGGCAAGCTTTTTCTCAATTTCCTGGACGGCTTCTGCCTGGTCCATAGCGTCAACATGCATTGTGATGACGTGGTCAAACGGAAGTTCCGATAGCATAGAGAACAAACCATTTTTCATTTCCGGTGCTATGCCCCGCAGATACATTGTCTTGCCGATTTTATCGCCAAACTGATAGCGGTCACGGTAAACGGCGCGCGAGTCGTCATGCTCCGGGTGCCAGTTGTAAGAGCTGGGTGAAATAAAATCCTTCGTAGTAAGGTCATCCTCAGCCAGCAGCCAGTCATAGGAAAAGCTCATTTCCTCATTGGGCCGCATGATGCCTTGTAACAGGCTCAGGCGCTCAATGCCGGACAAGATGCGTGTACTGCTGCCCATACGTTTGAAGTGATCGGCAATATCTGCAGCACGGTTTTCCAGTTGCTCTTTCGCCTGCTGGTAATTTTCGGCGTGCAGGCTGAAGGTGACGTACTTTTCACGAATCAGGCCATTTTGACCGCGCAGTGCTTTTTCCGCCACGACTTGGTTCATCTCCTCGGCATAGCGGTCACGGTCATTCCCACGCAGCGGCAGGAAGGTGTCGCGGCGAAACTGCTCCTCGTCCATGCTGCGGGTGACAAGGTTGATTTCCAGATGCAGCGAAGGATCGAAGTAGTTCAAAAACTCACTGTATTTCGTAAAAATGTTCTTTTGCTCTTCCAACATAGCGATTTGAAAGTTCACATCGGTGAAAGTCATCGTCATCGAGAAAAGTCCCGGCTCCACCTCGCAAATGCCATCCTGCGACATACTCAGGTATTGCAGGCAGTCACTGGCTTTCTGTGGCACTTTGCGTGCGGCAATGCGCTTTTTTGCATGCTTTTCGTCTTTCTTTAACTGCTTTGCGTGCTGCCGCCGTTCTTTGGCGGCTTTCCTTTTTTCTCGTTTTAACAATTTTTCCTGTGCGCGCAAAGACTCCAACACACTCGGTTCGATGGGCAAGTCGGTGTGCTTTTTTGGTAAAAACATAATTTTTCTCCTGACGGGGGCAGACTGCGACCTCGGCGGGGCCGCAGTACCATGCCCAGTAGATTTTTACAAGCTTTTCAAACGGATACCCGTTATGGCTGATAAAGCCCAGCCCAAGAAAGGGTAAGACTTCTACCATAACAATGTAGGAAACCAGCTGAATATCCAGCTGAAGCCATTGCAGGCAAACGAAGCAGGTTGCTATGGCCAGCACGGCAGCGACACCAAAGCAGGCCAGCTGACGCAGTGAAAGCCCGAGAAAGAATTTCTCATGATATTCCGTGATTTCCAGATTGGTTTTTGTTGAGAGCATAGGTGAACTCCTCCATTAAATGGCGCTGGTAATGGCTTTGGTGAATCGTCCGCTCATAAACACGGCCACCAGCAGAATAACGGATTTGCCCAGCATGGCCCAGGCCTGCTCGGTAATGTCACCGCCACTGCCCAATGAAGCTGTCAGGGCAGGGTAGAAGCCAATGACAAGATAGAGCACAGTCCCTTGCAGTGCTACTGCCATGTAGTTTTTCAGGAAGTTTACAGCAATACCATGTAGCTCCCGATAGCAGAGCGTGGCAATCGGCAGGGAAGCTAGGGCATTATAAACGTACAGCTCAATGAAGCGTGCCGCGACGATGGTATTGATCACAATGTTGACAAGACGCAGCATCCAGCTTACGACCATAAGTTCCATGGCCACAGGCATATTGCCGATGCCGCCCGGCAGTGCGCTGATTGCGTTTTCGATGTCGACCTCGGTGTTGACCTGTCCGCTGCCCACATAACCGGCTATGCCGTTTGTCACCGTGGCCGCTACCTCAAACATCGCATTTAGAATTTCCGTGGAGTGTAGAACAGCCCAGCGGCAAAGCGTGATTTTCAGCATGACCAGCGCCACCTGCTGAATCGTAAAAGCTGTGCTGCCGCCGTTCATGGCTATGGTCTGGGTGAAATTGTACAGTTCCAAAACCATAAAAAGTGCCAGAACGGTAAGTGCAATCGGCATGACTACTCCGGAGCTGATAGAATCTGCATAGCCGGCCAGTGTGCTGTTCCAATCGGTCAGACTGCTCAGCAGACCGGAGTTCTGCCCCATAGCGTTTATGGTGGCCGAAATGCCCGCCAGTTGGCTTCGTATCGTATCCTCAAAAATAGCGCATACCCCCTATCAGCTGACCGTCAGTGTGCCAAAGTAGGTGGCAACGGCAATAATCAGAACACCGCCTGCAATCGACCATGCACCGCTGCTGATGCCGGGGCCGTTATGGTCCTTGAGGTTCGTGCCCAGCGTCACTGCGCCAAACAGCAGCAACAGACCACCTGCAAAATTGACAACATTCGTGATAAGAGAAGTGATTGTAGATACCATTTCCATGTGATTTTCCTTCTTTCTGTTTATGTGTCAGACTCGTCATCGCCGAGTTCGATGTTGTTGATTTCCTGCACATTTTTCAAAAAGGCTGCAAAGTTATTTTCTGCGCGCCTCTCGTAGTCGAAGGGACGATGCCCCTCTTTTTCTACCAATGCGTAATTAGGGTGCTTTTTAAGATCAAACTTGTAAGAGTAAAATGGCACAACACCGGAAATCATCAATAAGCAGCGATTTCGCGGCATGGTGCGTATTTCTTCCGGTGTCATCAGATCACGGCTGGCCACCTGATAATTCTTAGAAAAGGAGCCCTGTGCGCCGAGGTTCTCTGTGGTGTTCAGCACCTCGATGGTCCGTTTGCCCAGCTGTTTACCGAAGAACTCCAGTGACTCCGGGTTATTGCCGCCACCCAGCACAAGCTCTGAATCACAGTTTTCCAGAATCGTGCCCCAGTCATCACCATACTGAGATTTCAGCTGTGCGATTGACTGGTAAATCAGGGTACATCCGATATTTCGACTGCGGATGGTGCTAATCAGAATCTGAAAGTCCGGAATCATGCCGATGTTCGGAAACTCGTCTAAAAGAAACCGCACATGGCGAGGCAGGCAGTGATCCTCTCGATTGTCTGCGGTGTGCACAAGAATCTGAAAGCATTGCTGGAACATGACCGCTGCCAGAAAGTTATAGGCTGTGGTGGTGTCTGGTGTGACAACGAACAGCGCCACCTTTTTGTCGCTGGCCAGCTCTTCCAGACGGATGGTGTCATCTTCGCAGATCTTCATGATGGAAGGAATATTGAACGCACTCATACGCATACCGAGAGATACATCAATACTCTGTGCGGTTTTGTCTGGTGCCATATGGTACAGTCCATATTGACGCGCTGCGAATGACGCAGGCTTTTCCATAGCCAGGTCTTCGAATATATCGTCCAACTGACTGCGTCCCTGTGGTCCGTAACGATGCTGCATCAGCACAAAAAGCTCCATTACACTGTTCATATTGTGCATCTCAGGTGGTTGCTCAAAATATACATAGGCAAGCAGCGCTTCCAGCAGTGAAGTAGAGCCTTCTTCCCATATCGGGTCGGCTGTATTTTTCTGTCGCGGGTCCTCTTTCATGTTTTTGATAAGATTCTTGGCAACAACCACAATGTCATCCGTATCATGGATGTACGCAAACGGATTGTAGTGGTCGGACTTGTCACGGTCCTTCAGGTTGAACACTTTCACATCATAACCCTGCGATACTAGAACATTTCCGTAGGTGTCAAGCAGTTCGCCCTTCGGATCACTGAGTACATAATTGCTGTTAAACTGCAGCAACTGCGGGCCGGCTACGCTGTAGCTTTTGCCGGAGCCGGAGGGGCCAAACACGATGATATTCTTGTTGCGGTTATAGTTGTTCTCCGCTGTTACCGGCATCTTCATGGCAAGGCTCAGCGATTCTGTGGCCGTCAGGGGGATATTCTCGCTTGCCTTTTCATGGAGAAACGGCGCAATGTCCGCCGCGGTACCCCAGCGGGCGCTGCCGTACTCCTTCTGCGGCACCAAACGATGACCGCTGTACTTTATGCAGAGGTAAGCAAGACCCGCCAGCAGAATAGCCCCAACACCACAGCCCACAGGAATCGGCGCAGGGGATAGTTGCAAGGGATGCAGTACAATTTTGCTAAGATTTACCGCAGCGGCCAGCCTTTGCGTGACCGTTCCGACAGCGGATACATAGAGAAGTCCCACCCGGTTACCCAGCCAAAAGCAGCCCAGACTTGCAGCAAGACAGATCAGAATTTGCTTTGTGCGCTGTTCTTTCATAGCCGCTCACCTCGCTCCTGCGACGGCGGCGGGCGGTGCTGGTTCAGCTCCTTCGTGCGCTGCATAGCCCGTTCGGACAGCTCCTGCAGCAGACTGGTGGGACGTTCCTTACCGCGCGCTGCAATGCAGTTTTCAATGGCGGTCTGGATGCGGTCCACGTCCTGCCCCTTGAACCACAGGTTCAGCTGTCCGGTGTCCTTGTCCTTGGTAATGGCAAAGTCCACCGAGTATTCCTTGAGCTGCCGCCTGACATAGGGCAGCGTTTTGTCGTTCAGCTCCACCGAAGCGAGAGCCTGCGACTGCCGGTTCAGTGATTGAATTGATTGCTGCCCGTACTGCCGTGCTTGCAGCATATTGGCAACCGTCTGCAATATTCCAAAGATGCCCTGCCCGGCAAGCTTGGCTGCGTTGATTTGCACCCGGATGGCCGTTTCTTCTACCACGCGGTATCACCTTCGCTTTCTCCGTAATAAAATTTCGGCCTCACCACGGCAGCGGAGCGCCGGTGCGTCGGGCGTATGCTTCGATTCTTTTTCCCAACCTGTATTGCTGCAAGCGGTCCGGCAGGCTGTATTCCAGTGTGCGGACTTTTACATGGTGCTTCATTGCGCACTTGAAAAAGGCGTACAGGTACCGCTCCTTGCTGCTGATCTGGCGCATACGGCTGACATACACGCAGTTGACCTTGCTGTCTCTGATACTGCGTAGCATACTCTGATACCCGTCGCGCAGCGGGCCGTGCCTTTTATAATCGATGCTGCCGCCGACTACCGTGCAGCCGTCGTCACCGGCCTGCCTGCAGCAGGCATCGTAGCTCGCGCGGGTCGCTGCGCAGTCACCAGGAATGCGCGCATACACCCATGCACGGGGCAACTTTTCTTGATTTGGCATTATCTCTCTACCTCCAGCTCTTGGTCATAAAAACTCAATTGCTCGCCTTCTAAGCGGAACCGCAGGTCCAGCTCGGCAAATGTGAAATTCCGATTGAAGCGTTCCGTCGCCTTATTCGGTGCAGCCTGCAATTCTAGCATCAGCTGCCACAAGTCAGGATGCGCCCGGTACAGATGGCACAGCTCGGTCATGGACGCATTGGGGCAGAACCAGCACCCGCCGCGGTGGCTGTACTCATACAGCGGCGACAGCAGCCCCTCCTGCCTGCACATGGCAAATGCATCCTGCTCTGTCACGCCGTACTTTGCCATAAGCGAAACCTGGTCAGACTTTAGCCGCTCCAGTCTGATCGGCTCATCCGCTGCAAGACTTAAATAGGAGACCGTACCCGGTGGTAAGCCCCTTTTATAAGCTTCCAGTGGCGGGACCTTGCAATCTCGTTGAATTGCACAGCGCCCAGCCAGCGGAAAAGCGGCAAGCTTTCCCTGTGCATTGCCGCGGCTCACCACATGGTAAAAGCAATCCAGATACGTCTTTTCGGCGTGCAAAACCCTTGTGGGGATGCCGCGCTTTTCAAAGTACGGAATTGCTGTCTCATAGATAAACCGCGCATGCTCGGGCAGTTCGCCGGAAATCTCCTTGCTGAACATGACCTCTGTGTATATGATTTCGTCCAGCGGTTCGCCATGCTGTAGGGCCAGCAGCGCTGTTGCATTGCTGTCTTTGCCGAAGCTCGAACAGATGATATGTTTCATGTCATTCACCAATAAAAATAGGGCGGCCCGCGAGAGTCGCCCATACCATGTACGTGTTTCATAGATTTTTAGTGCTCGCTCTCATCCAGTTTGGATTTGCGGCGCTTGTATGCAAGAATTCCGAAACCGACGATAGATCCAAACACCGCCGCCGAAAGCAGCGAAAAGGGGAACACATCGCCCGTTTGGGGAATGACCGACATCGGCGCAGGTGTTGCCGTGGGTGCGCTTACCGGTGCAGGAGAAGGCGCGGGCGTGCTGCCCGGCGTCGGCTGCGGCGTATTGCTCGGGGTATCCTCATGCGGTGTTTCCTCGGGGATGCGTGCATCCTTCATAACGACAGTCTGAAGCTCACCGGTGGGCAGCACGGTAAAGGCAATGCTTTCCGCAAGCTGATAGCCATTGGGGGCGGTGATCTCGGTCAGCGTGTACTCTCCGGCAGGCAGCTTCTCGATATAGTGGGGCTTGTCATCGGAAACCCACTGTGCAACCGTGTTGCCGTCCTTATCCTTGATGACCAGCTCAGCGCCGAGCAGCTCTTTACCCGTGGCAATATCGATCTTGGAGATTTGTACCCTGGTAATATCATCTTTCATGATTAACGTAGCATCGTCCAGCAGCTCCCATTCCTCCCAGGGGATGATCCAGAGCTTCTTTTTATCCTTCAGATAGTAGACGTCTGCCTCGTCCAGCTCGTGGCCGCCGGCGTCCGTTTTGCGTTCCAGTCGGAACACAATATCGTCTGCAACGGCATACCCATCAGCAGGCCGCATTTCCGTCAGCGTGTATTCTTCGTCAAAATGCAGACCCGTCACACGGTGCGGCGTGTCGGTAGATACCCAGGTGTCAACAATGTTGTCCTTCATATCCTTGATGATCAGTGTCGCACCGGGCAGCTCCTCGTCGTTTGTCAAATCTCGCTTACTCACCCACATTTCAGTAGGCTTGTTGGAGCAGGTGCTGTCCAATACCTGCAACACTTCGCCGTTATAAGTGAAGGTGACATCCATCTCTGCATCGTTGAGATAGTATCCCAGCGGGGCGCGCAGCTCGCGGATAAAGTAATTGCCGCTGTTGGTCGAGGCATCCAGCCGGTCACTCTGGCCGTACCACTCGCCGCGGATGGGAATGTCGCAGTTGAAATAGGTGTAGCCATCCGCAACGGTTTCGGGGCTTGTGCAGATCAAATCACCGGCAGAGAACAGCTTGTTGCCGTCCACGTCGTAGATGTCATCACGGGTGTACAGGTTGAACACGGCACCGGCCAGATATTTGCCGGTTTCCTGATTGATCTTGTACACACCCACGCGGGCATGCTCACGGTCATTGTAGAAACCAAGGGTCTGCTGTTCAGCCAGTTCCGCAGAGGCTTCCGATGCGCGTACAACATCAAAATGCTGTTCACTGTCGCCATTCTTGATGATGCTCTTTGCCATGACTACGTCGTTCAGCTGGTTGTCCCAGACAAATGTCACATCGTAGCTGTCTGTCGTGCCGACATACCCATAGGGCGGATTGGTTTCCTCCACATGGTAGCTGCCCAGCGGCAGGGTAATACTGACCTCGCCGAGCGTGCCGTCGTGGATGACCGACAGAAAATCATAGGTTGCCTTGGTACGGGACGGCGCAAACACAGCAGTGTCTGCACTGCCGTCACCGGTGGTAACAACCGCTACCACATCGCCCTTGGCATACCAGAGCGTGCGGCTGCCGTTGGCATCCAGCTGGCGGTCCTGTGTGTAAATGTCATCGGCAGCCGTAATGGTGTATTCCGCACCGGCCAGCGGGCGCAGCGTATAGGCAAAGTCGGAGTCGGCCTCGCCGGTCATCCAGGGGTCAATCAAATCGTAGGTTTCAATCTTTCCTGTCAAGGCATTGCCGGTCTTGCGGATGGTCAGCTTGCCCAGCGTTTCCTCATTCCAGTAGTCCTCGCCGATGACCAGCGTGTCCATGCCGTTTTCATTGTCATCGCCGGTGGCCTTATAGATGCGATCCGTGGAAATATCGAAATCCACATAGTAGTTGCCGCTGTCGGCCCACTCGTTGTAGAAGCCGTCCGGGCCGACAGTCTCCACAATGCGGTATTTGCCCAGCGGCAGCTTTTCAGGCAGGGTCAGGATACCTTCCTCGTTGGTGTAGAAGGTATCCACGTTCTTGGTCAGATGCCCGTTTACCGTGTCCGTCATCGTGACCAGCCTGGGCTTGCCATTTTCCAGCCGATAGTTGCCGTTGTCATCCAGCCAGTAAATCTGGAAGGCCGTGTTCGGCAGCAAGACCGGTTTGCCGGTTTCCGTATCGAGTTTCGTGATTTTTAAATACACTTCAATCTCCTCATCCAGTACCGTAAATTTCTGATAGGAATTCGATGCTTTCATCACACTGTCCTTCGGCGTGGCCATCGCGCCACAAGGGTTGTTGTCCTGCTCGGGGTCGATGCTGACCAGGAACGGCTCTGCCTGGAACAAATCGTGCGGGGTGGTCGTCTCCACGACCAGATAGATACCGTAGGAAAGCCCCTGCACGCGAATGTTGCCGGAATCATTGCTGAAGATTTCGGCCAGCTGATACTCATTGGCACGCCCCGTGGGCTGCCAGCCATCACCCTTGCCGTTCTTGTTGTCGTCCGCCGCAGTCAGCGTTTTGTTGTAGGCGGCCATTTCATCGGCGTTGACCTCGTAGGTCCTGGCAACGGCCTGTGTCTCACCGGAGAAATCCCACTTGGGGTGCTCGTTGTCGTATTCCTTGTTGATGTAGGCATCCAGAATGCTTTGCAGTGTGTAGTTTCCGGTGCGGGTCTGGTCAAACTGCTTGACCTTGGACAAGTCGGACACAAGATAGAAGGTGAACCCAGCGCCCTCCAGCTCCAGTCCATTGGACTGACCGCTGGAGGAGACGACCTTGCTGATCTCCACGTTGCCCTTCGCGACCTGATCCTGACTTTCGGTCAGGCCGTTATCCTTGTGGATATGGTAGTTGCTGTTGTAGGCGGCTGTGTCATTGACAAAGGTGGTTTTCTCCACATACCAGCCCTCGTCTGCATAGCTGGGCGTGATGTAGTAGTTGTGCTCGTCGCAGAGATACCCGGGCGCATAGGACAGGTAATAGGCATCGTAGGTCCAGGTGCCGTCCAGAGCCTTGCTCTTGGAGATGGTGCTGAATTGGTTCTTGTATACCCAATCTGTATACTGCCCGTTGCTGGCTGCCAGCGCGGCAACCTGCCCGGTAGCTGCCTTGGTGCGGCTATCCACGGTGGGGTAAGTACCGGAAACAGCAAGAGCGCCCTCACGCAGCGGAATGACCGTGCCGGTGGAGCGCTCTACAACATAATATTTACCGAGGTACAGGTTGGAGAAGGTCAGCCAGCCGTCCTCGATTTTTGCACTGGCTACGAGATTGTCCTTTTTCAGCACGGGCAGGTAATCGCTGATCCACTGCCCGCTGTTGTCGCGAATCGTAGTGTGCCAGATGGGATTGCCATTGGCATCTACGATTTTGGAATAATCCACAACGCCGGTCACACCATCAGGGTGGGTAATATCCTCGGCAGCGTACAGGTCGTACACTGCGCCGTCCAGCATGGCATTGCCGTGAGCAGCGTCGCCTGTCACATACCGCTGTGCATCCAAATCAAGCTTGGAAATGCTGATTTCGCCCAGTGTGCGGTCATTCTTCATGATGCCGTCCGCCGCCGTGGTGGTGTAGCCGTCCTCATTGGCAGCTTTGCCGCTGGCATCGGTGGTATAGCTCCGGGAGGCATCCTTGGGGGAGTCATAGCTGGTGACGGTGGTTTCTACGCCGCCGCTGGTCACCAGCTTTGTGCCGCCCTTATCGCCAGTGGCAATGTCGGCATTGTAGTCTCCATTGCCCAGCCACAGGACAGAATTGTTGTTGTCAGCCGTAATTTCCACATAGTAGGCGCGTTTGCCCAGCGGTGTGCCTGCCGAGCCTGGATGGTCCATGTCTGTCCAATCGCCGAAATACCCCGCGGGGGCCTTCGCCTCTACAAGGATGAACCTGCCCTCATTGCGCTGCGTGTAGTACAGTGTATGGCGCATCGTGTCGTTTGTGGCGTAGGCGGCGTTGTTGATGACGGCATAGGTGCCGTCACCCTGGCGCTGAACGCTGTAGGTGTTGTAGCCGCCCGTGGGCTGGTATTTGCCGGTCACGACGTCCCACTGGTAGATTTCATACCGGGCATCACCTGCAATCTGGTTGCCTGTCTCGCTGTCCGTCTTTTTGATCTTGATCTGCAGCGACCACTCAGCATTGCGCATCTTGTAGGCATTGTTAGAGTTAGCCGGCACTGTAATGGTCTGGTGACTGCCGTTGCTGCCCCAGTAGGATTCAAAACCGTAGGGGATAGTGACTTCGTCATAACGGAACTGTAAAGATGCAAGCTGTGCCTGCGCGCTGGCAATAGCATTATTTACAGCGCTCTGTGCTTCTGCCTGAATGGCGGCAACCGCAGAATCTCGCTCGCTGTTGGCGGCTGCGTCTGCAGCTTCTTTCGTAGTATAGGGGCCGACGCTGCCACTGCGGCCATCTACGGTCTTGGATACAGTGTAATGCACAGACCAGCTGGCAGATGCTGCACCGCCGTTATTCTGGTAATTGTCGTCATTGGTGTGGCCGCCTGTGGTGACGGTCTGCACACCGGCAGGGGAGATGCTCCAACTGCCGCCGTCAATTGTTCCGGACTTGGTGATTGGCTCGATTTCAATCGTGGCACCGTCCACCTTTTCCAGCGTTTTCAGCTGGATTTTATCTGTGGTGATACCATAGGTCAGATCCACGGTGCCGCTGGCGGACTGTGCAGGAGCTTCCCAACTGGCATAATACTCCTGTACGACAGGCTTCGGCTCTTCCGTTTCCTCCTCACTGATTTCAGGGCCAATCAGGGCAACGGTCTGCCAGCCGCTGCGCGCAGGGGTATAAATGTAGGTGTAGTAGCCGCGGGGTTTTGCATAGGCAACAGCGTCGTCCAGCAGGGCCTGCGCGGATTCCAGATAGATTTTTGCAGCAGTGCTCTCGGGATAATTTTCAATCAGCCGCAGCTGGGTATCATCGTAAATCGTGCGGCAGAAATCCAAAAGAGAGATTCTTTCAGTATCTTCTGCAGAAAAAGCGACGGGTGTATCGGGCAGCAAGTCCATAGAAAGCTGGTCCAGACCGCCCCAGATGCGGTATTGGTTGCCATAGTGGTCACCGGGAATGCACTGATCCGCACTGACCAGAGAAGTGTTCGTATAAGTGTACGGCGGACAGCCTTTGGGCTGGCCGTTGGCACCGTGGGTGCAGCAGTAGGCTTCCTCGCCATTGAACCAGATCAGCCATGTGCCGTTGACCTTCTCGACCTTGGTGATTTTGCCGCTGGTAACGGCAGGCGTGGGGCGCTCGGCGTAGGCGGCAACGTCTGTAGTTTCTGCGAACGGTGCGGCCATGGTGCGGCTTCGGTCAATTACAACGTGCAGCGCTTTCGTCAGCGTGCTGCCATCCGGAGCAGTGTAGACAAGCTGCGCGGAAAAGTCGGCATCTGCCTGAACATACAGCCCCATGACCGCGGCGGACGTTTCGGCATACTCACTATGCACAAGACTGCTGCGTGTAGCTTCATCGGCGGGGACGCCGTAGAAGTCCAGCACAGTCACCTCATTGGGAAGCACTACATCCAGACTGCTGCTGTTAGCAGGGTATTCCACCTGTGCCAGAATGGGCGCAACGGCATAGTCGGTGCCCTCCAGCAACGGAGCCATCATCGTCAGGTCGTCGCTGTTCAGGGTGTCCGCACTCAGGTAACTGTCTGTGCTTTCCTCCAACTGGTCATTCGGCCAGGCGGAAATGCCGATTTTTGTTTCACCCGTGGCAACCGGCAAGCCCTGGCTGCCCATATAGGAACCAGTCGGTGCATCCGGTAAGTCTGTGTACAAAACAGCGCCGTCGAAGGTATAGTCGGTGGATGTCTCCACCGGCGCATCCTCGTCGGCGCTTTGGGATGTTGCGGCAGCTTCGCTGCTTTTGGGCGTGCTTTCTTCACCCGGGTCCGGGTCGCTTGCCTCGGTCTGATAGCTGTCATCTGTGACGGCCTCTTTGTCCTGCTCCATGATGAACGTGCCGTCTGCATCAGCCCTCGGAGTCTCCGCAAACGCTCTAACCGGGAACAGGGAGCAGCACATCATAGCTGCCATACACAAGGCCGCCACGCGCTGCTTGAGCTTGAATTTGTGATTCATTGAACATACTTCCTTCTGTTGTTGAATTTCATCTATATAAAAAAGTGCCTGCCGAACAAACAGCAGACACTTGAGAGTTTGATTTACCTGTAACGCTCAACCGACCTTTCCCTGAAAGAACTCCAAAAATTCCGGCAGCTCCTGGTCCGGCAGCTCGTTCATGACCTGCATAGCCAGGTACTCTGCGCGGCTCACCTTGGGGGCAAACTTGCGGGAGTAGGTCTTGCCGGTTCTCACGTACCCAACATCGTGAATCAGGTCTTTCTCCGAAAGGCTTTTCAGGATGGTAAAGACAGAACGCGGCTTCCAGGTGCAGTTCTGGGTCGGGATCAAATCGGAAACGATCTGGCTGGCGATTGCAGGCTCCTTGGAATTCCAAAGGTAGGTCATGATCTGCATTTCGGATGTAGTCATCCGATACAGGGAGTTTTGCTTTTTCATATCCATTCTCCAATCACTGAAAGGTTACGGTCCAGTAGGTGTACTGGCCCTCGGCGGTGCTGCAGAACCAGCAGCCCACGCCCATGCTGGTGAAGCTGGGCTCCATAATATTGGCATAGTGGGCAGGGCTGCCCTGCCAGTAGGTGCAAACACTGCTGGCAGAGCCAATCGGACCTGCAGCGCAGATTTCGCTGCGGGTCGTCATGCCGCTGTGGTCGAACGGCCCGCCCGCCACAAAGCTCTCACAGCGTGCATCGGCGGCAGCACTCAGGCCACTGTCCATCGTCAAAGGGGACAGACCAGCTGCTGCGCGCATAGCATTGATGTTTTCCTGCACAGCCCAGTAGGCACTATCCGAACTGTCGATGCTCCACCATTCCTCGGAGCCTGCCGCCAGGTCAAAGGGGACAGCACCGTAGCTCATGCTAACCTGTGCAGGCTGACTCTCCGCGGCAACGGGTTCCGTAGCGGGCGCTTCGGTAGGTGCTGCAGTAGGCTCCGGTATGGGAATTTCAGTCGGTGCCGGTGTGGCAGTCGGTTCTGGAGTCTGTGTAAACGCTGGTGCCGGGCTTTCCGTGGCAAGCGGCGCAGGTGTCTCAATGGCAGTCTCTTCAGTAGCAACGGTAAGTTCTACCAGCGTACTGCCTTCCGGCGTTTGCAAGATGTTATCGGTCTGCTGTGCGCAGGCGCAGAGCAGGACGGTAGCTAAAAGAATGGATAACAGACACTTTTTCATATTATAAATTTCTCCAATCAGTAGTATAAATCATACAGACTACCAGCAAACTCGAGCAGCTTTCTGCCCAGCCAGAACAGCACCTGCGGCGCGCCGTAAGGGCTGAGCAGGAATGCCACGATGGCGGATATTGCCGCCTCTTGGTAGCACTTATCGAATAGCGCCAACAGAGCAGCCAGACCGCCCAGTGCCGCCAAAAACCTGCCGCAAACTCCGCAGATAGCAAACAGCACGATTGCAATCAGGCCCAGTGCAAGAAGTACCAGAATGACAGGCACGAGACTAATGCGGATACCCCAGGTAAGGAACAGATTTTTACGTTGAATGGGCATAATGGCCACCTCCTACCTCTATGATACATGGTCTGCGAAATAATGCAAGGCTGTCGATTTCAGCGTTCCAGTTCGCTTTCCTCTCTAGGCGTTCGCACAGAATCGTCCTCGTTCAAGACCTCGGCCTCACCCTCCAAAACCGGTGCATCATTGCCCACATTCAGCAGGGCATCCAGCTCGGCCAGGCGCGCGCTCTTGTCGTTAAGCTCCTGTTCCTGCAGAAAAGGCTGCTGCAGTTCCTCTTTGGCGCTGTCCAACTGGACGCGCAGCTGCTGTAGATTGTTGCGCAGACCGCTGACCTCCTGCGGCAGGGCAGCAACAATGTTTTGCAGGCGGACCATATTGCCGGCAGCGTCGCTGCCCAGCTCTGTGGTATGGGTGGCCTGCCCGACCAGATGTGCCACAAACACCTTGGAAAGCGGCACATAGGCAACCGTGACTTCAAAGCCCGCATAGTGCCCCACCAAAACAGGATGGTCGGCCCGCACGGCAGCACCCACCAGCCCGAGCAGTGCCTTACCGGCATCCTCGCGCTTGTCGTAGGACGTGCCGTCCAGCTCAATGCTGAAAACCAGCTTGCCGTCCTTGTCATAGCTCTGACTGTCCTTGGCGGTCTGCATATCCTTCTCAAACGCCTGAATCCGGCATTCGGTGCCGCGGATCTCTCGCAGAAAGATGCCGGTCACGGCGTCCTCCAGTCGGTAGTGCTGACTGTTGTAGGCGGCCTTCAGCGTGCGAAGCCGTGCAACCTGAATATCAAGGTCCATCTTTTCTTTGATCATCGGGTTTCCGGCAGCCAACGCCTTTACCTCAGCGTAGGAGAGCGCAGCCTCGTCCAGGTCCTCACAGCTGCGGGCAGGGGATTTTGACGTCATGATTTGCGAAATAAACTTCTGTTTGTTTTCGACCAACTGATAGCTGTAGGCGTCAAATGTGGCTTCGGTTATATAAATAAAGATAGAAACCTCTTTGTTCATGTTACCCTGCCGCACCATGCGTCCATTGCGCTGGGCAATATCAGCTGGCCGCCATGGGCAATCAAGGTGATGGAGTGCACACAGCCGCGTCTGTACGTTGGTGCCAGCGCCCATCTTCTGGGTGCTACCCATCAGCACGCGAACCGCTCCGCTGCGGACTTTGCCGAACAGCTCAGCCTTCTTGGCTTCCGTATCGGCATCATGGATGAACTGTACCTCCTCTTTGGGAATGCCGCGCGCCACCAGTTTGTCCCGAATATCGTTGTACACATCAAAGCCGTCCGCACGGGGTGTGCTCAAATCGCAGAAGATCATCTGCGTGGAGCGCTGCGCCTTTGTTCTTTCCCAAATGGTAAAGACCCGCTCCACGCAGGCATTTGCCTTACTGTCGGGGTCATCAGGCAGCAGGGGATTCATAAGGCGCTGGTCCAGTGCCAGCTTGCGGCCATCATTTGTGATGCGCAGCATGTTGTCCTCATTCGGGGCAACCAGGCGATTGCGCACCGCCTCGGCGCGCTCACCCAGCGCCGCCACCATCTGCCGCTGCAGCTCACTGGGCGGCAGCTTTACAATCGTGGGCTTGCCGCCCGTGATCTCGGGGACCGGCAGCTTCAGCATATCGGCGGTCTGAATGTCAGCACACTGCTTGAACATATTCATAAGCTCCGGCAGATTGTAGAACTTTGCAAACCGTGTTTTGGAACGGTAGCCGTTGCCCTCGGGGGCCAGCTCAATCGCGGTAACGCTCTCGCCAAACGTAGAGGCCCACGCATCAAAGTTCAGCAGGCCCTCCTGCTCCAAAAGCCCGTATTGCAGATACCGCATCATGATGTACATCTCGGTCATCGAGTTGGAAATCGGCGTACCGGTAGCAAAGACAATGCCGTGCCCGCCGGTCAGCTCGTCCATGTACATGCACTTCATGTACATGTCGCTGGCCTTTTGGCTTTCGGTCTGTGAGATACCGGCCACGCGGGTCATCTTGGTAGTGACCATTGCGTTTTTGAAGTAGTGCGCCTCGTCCACCATCAGGCTGTCCACGCCCAGCTCCTCAAAGGTGATGACGTCATCCTTGCGACTCTGGTCGTTGAGCTTGTCCAACTTCCGTTGAAGCTGCTTTTTCATGCGCTCCATCTGCTTGATGGTAAAATTCTCGGCGCGCTGGGCCTTCAGCGCAGCGGTCTGTGCCACTACATCGTCGATTTGCTTTTGCAGGTACATTTTCTGCCGTTCATCGGAAAGCGGTATCTTTTCAAACTGGCTGTGCCCGATCACGATAATGTCAAAATTGCCGGTAGCAATACGGGCACAGAACTTTTTGCGATTGGCTTTTTCGAAATCCGTTTTGCGAGCTACCAGAATTTCCGCGTTGGGATAGAGCAACAGCGCCTCGGACGCCATCTGTTCGGTCAAATGGTTGGGTACTACGATCAAGGTCTTGTTGCAAACACCCAGACGCTTCTTCTCCATAGCGCTGGCGACCATCTCGAACGTCTTTCCAGCCCCCACCTCGTGTGCCAGCAGTACGTTGTTGCCGTACAGCACGTGGGCAATGGCGTTGCGCTGATGGGGCCGCAGTGTGATTTCCGGGTTCATACCGGGGAAGCGCAGATTGCTGCCGTCATACTCCCGAGGGCGGATGCAGTTGAATTTGCTGTTGTACAGGCTTACCAGCGCTTGCCGCCGCTGCGGCTCCTTGAAAATCCATTCTTCAAACTTGTCTTTTATCAAGCATTGCTTTGCGTAGGCAGCCTCGGTGGCGGCGTGGTTCAGTACGCTTTTTTTGTTTCCCTCTGCGTCGGTGATCGTGTCAAACACCTGCACAGGCCGCAGGTTCAGCGCCGCCTCGGTGATTTCATAGGCATTCTTGCGGTTTGTGCCGTAGGTGATGGTTGCCTTGATGCTGCCGTTGCCGTATCGCTTGTTCGTGATATTCCACTCACCGGTGAACGACGCAAACAGCACCTTCACGGAAAGTCGTGTAGACAGCGGCGGCTCCAACAGCTCCATGAGAAAAGCCTGAATATATTCAGGCGGTATCCAGGTGGCACCCAGCCGCACAGCAATTTCGCTGGCGTCGAGGTCCTTCGGCTGTACCTGCTCCAGCGCCTTCACATTGACCTGATAGTCCGGGTCAGATGCGGCAGCCAGCCGGGCAACGGCCAGCTTTTGCCGCACATTGCCGGAAAGGTATTCATCTGCCGGCAGATAGACCGGTTCGGATTGCTCTGGGTCACGGAAAATAACACCGGTCAAATCGCGGATGATTTCGTCCTGCGCTTTTCCCGTGACCTGTGCCATGTAGGTAAGGTCCACATGAGCTTTCTCGGTCAGGCTCAGCACCAGCGCTTCATCGGCGGTGTCCACATGGTCCACCACCTGGGCCGGGCGGATGGTCCGCTTCGTGAACATATCCGTCTTGCCCCGGTAATGGCCCTCGCTGTCGATGTCCTCCAGCGAGCAGAGCAGGAAATACCCGGAATCCTCACGGAACGCCGAAGCCGTGCCGCGGCTGTTGATTAGCCCATACGTATCGTGGTAGGAATCATACTGGGCGGTCAGCTGCGCTTGCAAAGCGGCAATCGTTTCATCGGGCAGATTGTCCAGTTGTGCCCGAATCAGCTCCCGGCAGGTATCCCGCAGGGGGACAAGCGCCTTGATGCGGGCTAACGCGGAGGTGCTGGCCTTCACGGCGCGCATTTTGGAATTTTCGCGGTAATAAACTGTGTCGTCTTTAACAACATAGCTAAAATTTCGTGTGTCTGGGTCAGCGTCGAGCGTGTCGCTTTCCTCCTGCGCGTCCTCACGGCCATCTGCCAGCGTGTACTCGGCCTGCAAATTGGCAAGAGCTGCATCAAGCTGACCTTCTAGTGATGTACAATTTTCCAGCGGCGCGCAGGTGGGGCGCTGCCCGTAGGGGCCGCTGACCATCTGCATCTCGCCGCAGATCATCTCGGGATGGTCGATGAAATACCGGTTCAGCGGAATGCCATCGGCAGTCTCGCCCACATGAATCCACGGTACGTCCTGTTCCAAGACCCGCCCACGCTTTTGCAGAAACAGAATGTCCGAGGTGACCGTTGTACCGGCCTGTGCGGTAAAGGTATTGTTGGGCAGCCGCACCGCGCCGATCAAATCACAGCGGGCAGCCAGATACCGGCGCACGCTTTCGGATTTCTTATCCATCGTACCGGAGGTCGTTATAAATGCCATAATGCCGCCGACGCGGAGCTTGTCTACGGTCTTGGCTAGAAAGTAATCGTGAATTTGAAAATGCAGCTTGTCATATTGACGGTCCGTAACCTGATACTGCCCAAACGGCACATTGCCGATAGCCAAATCAAAGAAGCTGTCCGGCAGGTCTGCTTTTTCGTAGCCGCAGATTTGAATTTTTGCTTTCTGGTATAACTGCTGCGCGATGCGGCCTGATACACTGTCCAGCTCGACGCCGTAGAGCTTTGCATTGTTCGTATCAAAGCTGCCGCTGCGGTGCCCAAAGAACGAACCCACACCCATGCTGGGCTCCAGTACGTTGCCGCCCACGCAGCCCATGCGTGTCAGCGCACGATACATGGCATGGATGACGGCGGGCGGCGTGTAGAACGCTGTCAGCGTGGATTCCTGCGCGGCGGCGTATTCCTCCGGCGTCAGCAGATCCTTTAGCTGTTCATATTCGCTGTGCCAGCTGTCCTTGTTGGGGTCAAAGGCATCGGCCAGACCGCCCCACCCGAGATACCCGGCCAGAACATCCTGCTCGGCTTCCGTGGCCGGTGTGCCGCGCTGCTCAATTTGCTTTAGTGTCCGAATTGCATTTAAGTTCGCAGCGAACTTTGCCTTGGCCCCTGTGGGAACCTCCGGCTCATAGGGTGCAAGGTAGTTGGTGGGGTCATGCGCGGCGGACTCGTCGGTAGGAAGGGCGTTTTCCTGCGGCTCGTGTTCTTCCGCCTCGTCGAGGTCTATTTCCATGAGGCTGTCAAAATCGAGATTGGAGAGCACCGCCTGGTTCAGATCATCGAGCGAGCCATACCGTTCCTGCGCGTAGAGAGTATCGTCCACCAGCTTGGTGACAGTGCAGTGCTCCAAGTCGGCATACACCTGAATGACGTGCTTCTCATCCTCGGTAGTGGTATAGCCCAAATCGATTCGTGTCAGGTCCGAAAAGTCCGGCTCGGTGATTTCAAATTCGTCCTTGAGATAATCCTCAATGTAGGATAACGCCTGTTCCGTTTGCGCTTGCACAAGGGCTTCGTGCTGCTGCTCGGAGAGCATCATGCCGCCGTTGCGCGGGTTGGCATCCAGTTGCCGCTGAAACTCTTCCCGGCTGATGGCGCGCCCAAACAAGGGTGCTTCCTCGTTCCGCAGATGCACGTCAAACTGCCCGATGTGCTCCACGGTGAATCGGTGGTCATCCTCCAAGTAGACAACGCTGCCCTCGGCGCAAATGGGCCTGTTTTTCGGCACGGTACTGGGTTCATCGCGCACCGCACTGGCGGGTTCTCGCTGCTCGGCAGCCCATGCGGGATACTGTTCAAGCTCCTGCTGCGTCAAAAAGCGCTGCATCTCGATCAGATAGGCAATGCGCTTGGCTGCGGCCCGCCATAGCAGCCGACGCTCAAAGCGGCCTTCCTCATTTGTCAAAATCAGCTTCAATCCGGCAGGGCCGTGGTCCACCCAGCCATGAGCACCGCTTTGATAATCCCATGACCGACCACCGCTGCCGTATTCCTTCTTCAAAAAAGCAGCGTGGTCGCCCTGCGTGGTGGTGAACTGCTGATAAATACGGAATTTGCTGTTCTCAAAATTGCTGCCCGCTGCCAGAGCCAGGTTGATTTCCTCGTCTGTGATAACGCTGCCGTCATCCATCTGCGGTGCATTGTACTCGGCAACAGGCAGGGCAGAGCGAATGACGGTTTCCTGCTTTTCCGGGGTGAAAAAATCATCCTTTTCCAACCTGTCATCTTCCGCACTCGTCGGCGAACCGTCAGGCAGTTCAAAGGAAAGCTGTTGCTCTACCTGCGGCAGTTTCTTCGGGTCGATGGCCGCAATCAGCTCATGCTGTTCAATCAAGTCGTTCAGTGCATTGGCCACGGCACGCCACGACAGCAGCGTTTCCGCGCTGCGGGTCAGATACGCGCCCTGCCAGACAAGCAGGCCGTTGTCCTGCCTGTGAAAGCCCACGCGGGTATCATCGGCCAGCAAAAGCTCTGTAAAAATATCCTTGTAGCTTTCCCGCACAAAGCGCAGCCGGTCAATGAGCAGGGAATTCTTATTATAAAAGGTAAGATACTCGGCGTTGTCTGCCCGGGAAGATGTCTCTGCCGCCAGCAGCTGCGGCAGCAGCGTGGGCGGAAATTCAGGCAAAGCAAAAGCGGAGAGCGCTTGCTCGCTCTCCGCCTTTGCGGATGCTTCGGTTAAACTTCGTACAGCATCGGAAGGATTGTCTCCTCCGCCTGCTTTTTCAGTCTGTTGGCCATCTGCGTCCAGCCCGGCGGGTTCGTTTTGCGGTCCGGCATCTGGGTGGTCTGCATCAGCTCGCGCAGAGTCTTGTCCACCATCCGCCGTGCTGTCCGTCCGATTCGGCTGCAGCTCGTCAGCAGCGTGCCCTCCAGCATCAGCTGGTCGCAGAGCGTCGGCTCGTTCTGTTCCAGATATTCCAGACGCAGCCTCGCGTAGCGGTTCAGGTACGGGTTCGGCTGGTTTGGCAGGGAAAGGCTCGGAATCAGGTAGCCTTCGCGGTTCTTCGTGTACGTCATGAGTAACGGCCTCCTCTCGGCTGTTCAATTGTGTTGGTGTGCTTTCATTATGAACTGGTTCGTGTGATATTGCAATGCTGTCGCGGTTTAATGGCAGCGCCTCGCGCCCAATGGCGTTCAGCATCGGTTCTGCGGCGGCCTGCAGATAGCCGCCCAAGCAGAGTGAAATCTGATAGGTGTCGAACTGGCTGACACTTTGAAATGCCGGATAATCCTCGTCCTGCACCGGCAGTCCGATTCGCAGCCGTGCCATGTAGACAGCGCTTTGTGTGACTAGTTCCTGCAGAAGCGACATCTGCTCGTCAGGCTGCGCCCATTGCAGCGTACTGTCCGCCACATTGCGTTCCAGCATGCGGCGGGCACGGTCAGCTTCGTTGGATACGCCCTCCTGCGCCAGCGCCGCCAGCCAGTCATCAGATTTATCTTGCAGAAGCAGCGGGCGCGTTATGTCTGTGACCTCCCACGGCCCGCCGGTGCGCGTCTGGCTCAATGGTGTGGTATCGCCGATGGCAAAGACCGGCTTTGTCACCGCCACGCCCTGTCGGCGCTGCAGCACGGTGATGCATCTGCTGCCGCGCATGACCAGCCGGTTTGCCTTCGTATTCCAGTATTCCATGCTGGCGCAGGCTGCAGCGTCGGGCCGCTGGGCGTGAATCAGCAGTTGATTCAGATAGGTGGTGTGATAGTTGTGGGCGGCAGTGTACAAAAAGCTCTGCCACGCCTGCGGCGATGCTGTGACCCGCACGGCCTCCTGCTGGGCTAGCTGAAATATATCCTGCGGTTTCGGCATCTTGACACCTACCTTTCTAATTCATCTAAATTGTGCTCCTGTCGCTCAACTTCCATATCATGAAGCTCGGGTAACAGTCGGCTTACATCCTTAAAGCCAACTGCATCCACATACAGGGCTTCAGCCTTGTCGCCGCGTTCCAAGACAATCAGGTCACTGACGGACAAAGACGGCATACTGTTGGCGCAGGGCCGGTCATCATAATTGAAATCCCGGAAGCACTTGTCCGGTGTGTAGTCCCGGGGCATGTTTGCCACATAGGCACAGCGGTAATCGGTGGCCTTCAGCTTGTTCTGGGCATAGTCATAATCCGTAAAGCGATATTCGCATGTGTAATGTGGAATTTGATATATCAGCAGTCTGTCTAACTTATCACCCGGCTGCGGATGCTCCGGTTCAACATAACAGCCTCTTTTGAAGCACTGTTTTGCATACTGCTGGATGTGGCAGAAACGACTACCTACATAAAAGTGCGTATCGTCAACTGTCTGCACATCTTTCACCAGCTGTGAACCATCTGCGTAGTTTTCAATGATGCGCTGACCGTTGCGCACCTGAAACAGCTGCTGCCCATCACGGTTCAGAAAACGTGAGAAGCGAAGTGCGCTGCAAAGCTCCGGTGCATTGCCCCACTCGGTTATGTGGATGTCGTTTCCAACATGTACCTTTGTGTGACCATTTTCTTCCGTGTAGTAGTGAGGCCGGATACGATCTACGCCAACTGCCGTCACAAGCTGCTTTGCCATTTCAATGAGCTGCTTGTCATTGCGATCTGCAAAAGGGCCGCGATAATCATCACACAGGTAATTGACGCCGTTCCGCACCTGCATGATGGTTACTGCGCCATCCGGGTCACGGCGGTCAATTCCAACAGTCAGGCGCGGGTAGGGAAGATTGGTGCGCTCGTTCCAGGTGTACTCGTTGTTGTAGGGCATTTCTCTCAACTGCTGGTAGCGCTTCATCAAATCAGCCGTATCTGAAAAGAACTCCGTAGGAGCTTGTTCTTCAAACTGTTGCGGAAAGACGTGCGACATAAAATCGGGAATCAGGTAATATCTGTACTCTGCCATTTCAACGCTCCAGACTGGTTTGTTTTTCCGGCATAAGATGGCGGGAGTTTCGTTCCAGAAGCTGCATGATGATTCCTAGCATCTGTTCTTGTGTGTAGCCGGTGGGGAAGTAGCGGGCAATTTTGCTGACGCTGATGGTCAACATCGGATCACGGGGCGGTACACTGGGCTTTTTGGTGTCCATGATTTCCAGCAGCTTGCCGTGATTCAGCGCGCCGTCCTTGCTGGCGGCCTTGAGCTTCTGTGCCTGCGAAACGACGGTGAGCAGGACTGAGATTCAATGTAATCGAGGAAATCATTCTGCTCGGAGGGGGAAAGGTAAGAAAGCTCTACGGCGGGGTTGAATTTCAGACTGCCGTCATCAACTTTCTTTTGCAGGTCGGGGACGAGGCTGTTGAGACGAACATAGCGAAAAATCTGGTTTTTGCTTTCTCCAACCTTTTCTGCTAATTCGTCGCTAGAAGTTCGTGTACCGAAATTATTCCCAACTTGGGAATAATTTTCTTTGGAAGGTCGGCCACGCTTACGCTGTGCCGCATCAAGGCGCATCGCATACGCCCTAGCCTTCTCCATCGGACTAATATGCTCTCGCTGAATATTGGAATCGACCATGTCAATAATCGCCTGGTCGTCATCAATATCCCGCACCTGAACCTTGACCCTATCCAGCCCGGCCCGCTGCGCGGCATGGAACCGCCTGTGCCCACTGATGATCTCATACCCACCCTCGGCGCGGCGGCGCACGGTCAGGTTGGTGAGCACACCGTTCTCCCGGATGCTGTCCACCAGCTTCTGCATGTCCTCATCGTCACGCACCTCAAACGGATGCCCAACGAACGGATGCAGCTCGGAAAGCGGCACCTCTGTGACCAAATCGCCGCTTTCCCGCTGCCTGTCAGCCTCCGAGGAAAACATATCATCGATTGAGGGCATCTTCATCGCGTTCAAAAACTTGTTCTTCGCGGCCATAGCCGGATACCTCCTTCGCAAATTCAATATAGGCCTTTGCACTGTTGCTTTTCGGGTCGTACAGAATCGTCGGCTCTGCATTGGCCTGGCTCTCCTGTACCTTCACGTTTCTGGGAATCTCCGTTGTGAAAACGTGAATCTTATTGCCGTAGGTGCTGCGGACCTGCCCGCAGTAGTGGTCGGAAACGTTCGTGTGCTCGGTCATCGTCAGCAGGATGCCCTTCACGCGCAGCCCGGGGTTGATCTTACGCTGCACATTCGCAATGGAGGACGTCAGCTGCGACATGCCCACAACGGAGAATGGCTGCGCCTGCATCGGGATAATAATTTCATTGGCGGCGGCCAGCGCATTGGTCAGCAGCAGGCCAACAGAGGGGGAACAGTCGATTAAACAGTAGTCGTACTGATTGTTGTACTGCTCCAGGCAGGATTTCAGAAGCACCTCGCGGCACATCATCGTTCCCATGGCCAGCTCAAAGCCCGCCAGCCGCAGATTGGACGGGATAAAATCCACCCGTGCGGCAGCCTCCTTGCGTCCGGTCTGGTAGACACACTCCCGATTTCCTATCGGCTTTTCGCAGGAGGTCTTCATCAGCAGCTCTGTAATGGTTTGGTCAAGGTCCTTTTCTGGTGGGATACCGCAGTAGCAGGAAAGATTGCCCTGTGGGTCAAAGTCCACCATTAGGACGCGGTAGCCCTGCTGGGTCAGGGCAATGCCGAGGTTATACGTTGTGGTCGTTTTCCCCGTGCCGCCCTTCTGGTTTGCGATTGCGATTGTTTTCATCTTGTTTCCTCCAAAATATCATCCATGCTGATGCAGTGTGCGCGGTATTCCTGCATGTATTGCACCAGCGTGTCGTTGTAATCCTTGCCCATCGGCGGCGGGCGGTCCTCCACGGCTTTGCCACTGCCCGCAAGGTGCGCAATAATGTCCTGCGTTCGGGTTCGTCCTGCGTTGTCATTGTCCAGACAGAGGACGATTTTGCAGACAGCCGGGAAATACTTCAAAAACGCATCCAGCGCGGCATAGTCTGTGCCGCCCAGCGCCAGATAGTGGACGCTTCGCCACGGCCCGGTGTGCTGCATGAGCTTTAGAGACGCGCCGGACATGGCATCGATGGGCGCTTCGTAGACCTCAACCGTGTCGGCCTTAGTTCTGGCCTGTATGTAGAACGGGTAAATCTTCTTGCTTCCGGGAATATCACGCCGGAATTGCAGCTGCGTACAGCCGCGCAAGCTGCCGCCTTTCGCAACACCCTCACCGTCGCGTCCAACAAATACGCAGTTTGGGTGATTTTTGAAGCTGGTCTGGTACAAAATGCCCTCCTTACGGCAGAACGCCAGTACATTAGGGTTGATACAGCGCCCACGCAGGTACGCCATAGCTGCATAACAGTTTGCGTCTGGTTTGGGTAGCTTGAAATCTCGCGGTGCTTCCGGTTCATCGCGCGGCTGCGGCAGGCTTACAGGTTGGGAAAAATGAATGACGCCGCCTTGGATGCGGTTGATCTCCCGCACAGCCTCAACATAGGGCACCTTCTCGACATCGACCAGATATTTCAGCGCAGTGCGCCCGCGCAGGCCGATGCAGTGCCAGCACCAAAGGCTGTCTTTGCTGATGGTCAGCGAGCTGTGTATCTTGTGGCGGTATTCCTTGCCCACGAGCTTCAGGTTGCCTGGCTCAACGAGTTTGAAGTAGGTCAGCAGATCCAGCTCCTTCGCCCGTGCGATTTCTTCCTTCGTCACCCCGGCCATACTCTACACCCCGTATTCTTTTTTCAATCTGTTTTGTGTATCGTTCTAATCAGTCTAATTACTATCAGTCTTATTTGCGTGTGATAATCACATCTCCAGAAGTGTGAAAATCACACTTCAAGAAATGTGATTTTCACATTTCTTGATTTATGACGAAACAGCAAAGTTTTTCACATAAATCAAGCTGGGCTTTCCCAGTCCCTGGCGCTTGCGTTCAATCAGACCTGCATCCTTTTCCAGCTCGAGCATCAGGCGGCAGGCCTTCTGGTTGGCACAGCTCAGGGCCTCCATGATTTCCTCGGTGGTGAAGATGATGTAGACCCTGCTCTGCTCATCCAGCCAGTGATTCTTGACCGACAGGCTCATGCGGTCCAGCAGGATACCGTACAGGACCTTGGCATCGGTGGACAGCGGTTTGAATTGCGGGTCGGTGAACAGCACCTTGGGGATGCGATAGAATGAGAACTGTCGGCCTGACTGCCGTAAAAGTAGTCAAATTGCATGGTTGCTTCTCCAAAAAGCGCGCACTCGAATAAGCCTGACAGAATACCGTGCTTTTGGCATCCTAACCGGGCCTTATAAATAAGGTTGTGTGTGGCATTTTACCGTTCCAGCTCCTGCTGGCTCTGGGTATGCTCGTGGGCATGGCCCCAGGTTTTCAGCAGAGAGAAAATCGTGTTCTGCATCTGCTCGGGCGTATAGCCGGGAGGGAAGAACCGCTGTACGTCAGATTGATTCAAGAAAAACTTCTGACGTTGATTGGGCTTCTGCTCGGTGAGCAGGGTATGCAGGTAGTGCTCCGTCAGTGTGCCGCTCTGGCTCATCTCTTTAAGACGACGGGACTGCACCAGAGAAGGCGTGGCCTCGCAAAGCTCCATTTCAGCTTGCAGCCACCGCTGGTGCTCAGGCGTCATGTAGGAGATCTCAACCGCGGGGTTGAACGCCATCCGGGATTCATCGACCATTTGCAGAATGGGGGAGATGAGATAGGTCAGGCGGATGTAGCGGTGCACCTGATTGCGGCTTTCATTTAACTCTTTTCCGACCAAATCGAGCGTTTGTGACTTCATCCCAACTTGGGATGAAGTTGCTCGGCCTTGGTGCTTGATAGCCTCGACCTTCATTTTGTACGCAAACGCCTTCTCACTCGGTAGTACATGCTCGCGCTGAATATTGCTGTTCACCATTAAAATGGTAGCTTCATCATCCGTTAGCTCCTGCACGCGAACCGGCACTTTCTCAATGCCCAGCTCCCGGCAGGCCTCACAGCGGCGGTGTCCGCTGATAATCTCATAGCCGCCCTCGGGCCTGCTGCGCACGATCAGCGGAACAATAACACCGCTCTCCCGGATGCTGTCCACCAGCTCGTTCATCTCCATATCCTTGCGGACATGGAACGGATGGTTGGCGAAGGTGTGCAGCAGCGCAGGGGAAACGTTCAATTCCAGGCTATTCGGCATGATTTATCCCTTCTTTCCTTCCTTTATCAGTCATAAAGCAAAATATATTTATAAAATTCGTACATTTCTATTGACATTCTCGGTGCAGTCAGTTATAATAATCAAGCTGATTCGAGACAGCCCGGTTGACCGGGTGTAGCGCAGTTTGGTAGCGCGCT
>OLZW01000074.1_pt1 | contig 78156 bp, 55 predicted proteins | sample 1674281 | NCBI WGS metagenome assembly OLZW01 (sample SAMEA103958157, study PRJEB25191) | human gut metagenome | biome: human-associated habitat [ENVO:00009003]; feature: intestine environment [ENVO:2100002]; material: feces | place: Germany | collected 2013/2015
AAGCCGGGATATGAATTTCTTTCAGACCCTGTTAACGGATTTCTGGGAATTCACGATCTACCTCGATTGGTCGATGACGAACAAACGGAAGGTTTGCTAGTCTTTCCTTCATTCGGGATCAGGGACCCGGGCGCGCCTCTCGAACCTCTCGAGGGGCTCCCGAGCCTCCGCATCCTTTCCCAAATATTTGGAGATTCAATAAAAATGGAAAAGAACGTCTTTCTGCGCCTTGCCGAAGAGCGCTACACCACGAAGCACTACAACGGGAAGATGATTCCGCGCGAGCAGTTTGCGACCCTCTGCGAAATCCTTCGCCTCGCGCCCACGTCGGTGAATGCGCAGGCCTGGCACTTCTTTACGGCCCATACGGCTGAAGCCCGTGCGAAGCTTCTTCCGGCGCTTCCCGACTTCAATCACGACCGCGTGACGGGCGCGAGCGACGTCGTCGTCTTCACGGTGCCGACGAAGCTGACCGACGCGCACTTCGAGCGCGTTCTTGAAAAGGAAGCCGCCGACGGGCGGTTCCCGAACGACGAGATCAGGAAGCAGCAGGACCAGGGCCGCCGCTATTTTGCGGGCCTTCACATGGGTTCGGAAAAGGACCTCGTTGAGTGGGAAGCCCGCCAGGCCTACATCGGCATGGGCATCATGCTCTACGCCGCTGCTGGCATGGGCATTGACTCGACCTGCCTCGAAGGCGTCGACTTCAAGAAGGTCGACGAGATCCTCGGTCTCAGGGAAAAGGGACTCACGGCCGTCGTGCTCCTCTCGCTCGGCTACCGCAATCCCAACGACGGGAACGCCATGCGTCCGAAGTCTCGTCTCGCGACCGAAGAGCTCTTCACCGAGATCCAGTGATTTCTGAAAGGAAAGGTCCGATGAACCCAATGCTCGACATTGCCCGCCGCCGCTATACGGCGAAGCACTACGATCCCGCAAAGCCCCTCTCGGACGAGGATCTCCATGATCTCCTCGAGATCATGCGCCTCGCGCCCTCGTCGGTCAACATCCAGCCCTGGCACTTCTACGTGCTCCGCTCGGAATCGGCGATCGGGGCGCTTGCGCCCGCCGTGAAGGACTTTAATGTCGAGCGCATCCGCAATGCGAGCGCGGTCATCATCATCGCGTTCGAGCGCGATCTCGTCGGGCGGGTGGAGAAGCTCAACCGTCAGGAAACGCTCGACGGGCGCTTTGATGAGGCGACCATCGCGAGCGGCTTCGACAAAGTGGTGAAGCGCGTTCGCGGCGAAGCCGTGAATGCCTACTGCGCCGGACCCGACAAGGGCGAAATCTGGGCGCGCGAGCAGATCGGCATCGCGCTCGGCTTCCTGCTCTTTGCCGCGGGCGGCATGGGCGTGGATGCGACGACGCTGGGCGGCCTCTGGTTCGACAAGGTCGATGAAATCCTCGATCTCGGAAAGGTCGGGCGGCATGCCGTCATCGGCATTGCGCTCGGGCACCATTCAGCCGACGACGCGAATGCATCGCGTCCGAAGTCGCGCTTTCCTTTTGAAGAGGTCGCAACAATTCTCTAACGAATCTCTCGGCGCGCAATTAAGCGAGGCTGCCGCGGCGGGTTGCTAAACTCTCTGCCCGGCAGCCTTTTTGTTCCCGAGAATTTCATCATGCTCCGCACTCTTCGATCCCCCACGCTTTCTGCCCTTGCGCTCATTTCCTGCAGCCTCATCGTTGCGGGGGCGGCCAACGCCGCGGAACTCTCGGAAGAGGAGCTTGAGGCGCGCGCGGAGAAGGCTCAGACGGTGCTTAACGACACCGCTTTCTATGACCGCTGGAATGCGAAGGGCGCCATTGATTCGCCCGCTACCGCCGAGAAGGTGAAGGATGCTGCGGATAAGGAATTGAGCCGCGTCGAGCGCGCCATGAAGGACGTGCAGGCGGCGTGCACGGAAAAATTCCTCGTGAATAAATGCATCGATGATGCGAGGCGCCTCTCCTTTTCGCGCGAGCGCGAAATCCGCCGCGTGATTGTCGCGGCCGACGAAGTGATCCGCGCCGAGCGCGTGAGAAAGATGGAGGAGAACCGCGCCAAAAATGCAGCTGCGAAGCGCGAGCCGCCGATGAAGATCACCCCGAAGGAAGTGAAGACCGATCGGCCCGAACCCATTCGCATTGCGCCTAAAAAACCTTCCGAGCCGTCCCTTCCCATGAAGCTTGACGGCGCGGATGGACGAAAAGCGTCGGAATCCGTCGACCTGAAGCCGAAGGAGGTGAAGGCGCCGTCGGAGCCCGCCGGCATTCAGCCTAAGGAAGTGAAGGATGCTTCGCTCCCGGCGTTGATTCCGGGGTCTAAGGTCGAAGTATCGCCTGATGCCACCCGGAAAGACCTTGAGGATGCGAACGAGGCCTGGTACGCCGAAAAGCAGGCGCAGGCCGCTCAACGCCAGCGCGAGGCCGAGGAGCGCGCCCAAAAGCGCAGAAAGGACCGCGAGGCCAAGCAGCAGCAGTTCGAGAAGAGCCTCGAGGAGCGATCCGAAGCGCAGAAGCGCTATGAAGACCGGCAGAAGGAAAAGTCGAGCGGTCTTGCCAAGTACTTCTGAGAAAGCGGGTCAGTGAAACATGCGCAGAAATTTCCCTTCGCTTTTTGATTCGGGAAAGCCCCTTTCCGAGCGCGTAGCGCTCGCCTTTGCTGAGGATGGTCCCCTCGCGCGCGCAACGCCGGGGTTCCGTCCCCGGCAGAGCCAGATTGAATTTGCGCTCGCGGTCGCCGAGGCGCTCGAAGGCAAGGAAACGCTTCTCGCCGAGGCCGGCACCGGCACGGGCAAAAGCTTCGCTTATCTGATTCCGGCGATCCTTTCGGGCTCGGTCGTCGTGATTTCCACAGCCGGGAAGCCCCTCCAGGATCAGCTATTTCAGAAGGACATCCCGGCGCTCTCGGCCGCCTTCGGCGTCAACATTCCGACAGCGGTGCTCAAGGGCCGCGCCAACTACATCTGTCCCTATCGCCTCGAGCGCACGGAAGAGGAAGGGCTCCTCCCGCAGCGGGACAGCTACCGGAAGCTTCGTGAAATCAAGCGCTTTGCCGCCGTTTCGCCGACGGGCGACCGCTCGGAACTCCCGACGGTGCCCGAAGACGACCCCTTGTGGCCTCTGGTGACGAGCACGCGCGAAAACTGCCTTGGGAAGGACAAATGCACGCACTGGGAGGACTGCTTCGTGCGCGCCGCGCGCGAAAAAGCGCTCCAGAGCCAGATCGTGGTCGTGAACCACCATCTCTATTTGTCGTCCCTGGCGCTCAAGTCGAGCGCGGGCGGCCAGATCGACGGGATGCTTCCGTCCGCGAACCTCACGGTCTTTGATGAAGCGCATCAATTGCCGGGCATTGCCACGGACTTTTTCGGCACGTTCTTCAGCACCTGGCAGATTGAGCAGATCTCAGACGAATCGCGCTATCTCGGCATCAACCATGCGCGCGACGGCGCGGACTGGGACAAGCTCTCGCACGATGCGAGAAAAGCCGTCTACGACCTCAGAATTGAAGCCAATGCCATCGGCCTCAAGGAAGGCGACAGGAAGGCCGTGAAGACCATTGAGCGCTTCGGCGAACTCGAGCAGCCTTTTGCTCAGGTGCTCCGCACGTTCGGCGCGCTCGTGCGCGCGCTCGAAGCCAATAAGGGGCGGCATGACGAATTGGATGCGCTTTTAAGCTATGCGGGAGAGGTCGACCGTGAAATGGCCGGCTGGGAATCGATCATCCGAAAGCTCGCCCACGGGGATGAGGCGGCTGACGACGAGGCGGCGGGCGAGGCGTCCTCTTCTGAGTCAGCAGCTCCGGGCGTCGAAAAGACGGACGAATTCGCATTGAAGAAGCAGGAATCCTCGGTGCAGTGGATTTCGGTTTCGGCGACGGGCCTGCGGTTCAACAATACGCCCCTTTCCTTTGCCGGGGAATTCCGCGAAATGCGCGAAGCCGAGGGCGGCGCCTGGGTCTTCACGTCGGCCACGCTTTCGGCCGCGGGAGACTTTTCGCACTTTTGTGCGGAAACCGGCATTGATTCTCCAAGGGCTCTCACCTGGGAGAGCCCCTTCAACTACTGGGAGCAGGGGTGCTTTTACCTCCCGAAGCTCCCCGCTCCCGTCAACACGATCGAGCACGCTTCTCGTGTCGTCGAAGCCGCGTGGCCGCTCGTTCTCGCGGCGGGCGGGAAAACCTTCTTCCTCTGCACGTCGCTCGCGGCCGTTACGCGAATGGCCGAGGAGCTCCGCGACAAGCTCGAGACGGCGGGGAACCCCTATCCGCTTCTCGTTCAGGGCGAAATGCCCAAGGCCGCGCTCGTCGCAGAATTCCGCCGGCACGGAAACGCCATCCTCGTGGGGTCCATGAGCTTCTGGGAAGGCGTCGACGTACGGGGCGATGCGCTCTCTCTCGTCGTCATCGACAAGCTCCCCTTTGCACCGCCCGACGACCCGATTGTCTCCGCGCGCTCGGACGCGATCCGCCGCAGGGGCGGGAGTCCCTTCGGGGTCTATGCGCTTCCTGAAGCCATCATTTCCCTCAAGCAGGGCGCGGGCCGCCTCATCCGTTCGGAAACCGACCGCGGCGTCTTCATGCTCTGCGACGCAAGAATTGCCGAGAAGAGCTACGGCAAGTCCGTCATGAAGAGCCTTCCGGACTTCTTCAGAACGAGAAATCTCGAGAAGGCCATTCAATTCTTCAAGGACCCGAAGCGCTGGCACGAGTCGCTCTATCAATGAGTTGTTCTCAGGCTTCGGCTTCGAAGATGCCGACGACCTCAAGGTGCATGGCGCCCGGGAACATGTCGACCGGCGTGACGGAACGAAGCCTGAGGCCGGAGGACGAAAGCACTGCCGCATCGCGCGCGAAGCTCTTCGGATTGCAGGAAATGTAGGCGAGACGCTTCGCGCCCGAGGCCTTCATGAGTTTCCCAAGCGCTTCCGCGGCGCCGCCGGCGAGGCCCTGATAAGCCGGGTCGGCGATGACGAGGGTCGGAGCGAAGGCCTTTACGTCCCCGCGTTCGAGCGCCTTCTCAACGGGGAGCGCGAGAAACTCCGCGTTCCCGAGGTGATTGGCGCGGGCATTCGTGCGGGCGCATTCAATCGAGCGGGGAACGCGCTCAATGCCGAGTGCTTTTCGGGCCCGCCGTGCGGCGAGAAGCGTCAGGGTGCCGACGCCGCAGTAGAGGTCGAGCACCCGGTCGCCTTCGGCAATTCCGAGCTGGTCGAGCGCAAGGCTGTAGAGCACCGGCGTCTGCGGGGTATTCACCTGCAGGAAGGTTTCGGCGCCGAGCGAAAAGGCAAGGCCGAGAAGATTCGCTTCAATGCCGGATTTTCCAAGGAGCACGCGGGTTGAGCCGGGCGCAAAGGAGAGGACGGCGCTCCGCGGCGCTTCATGGAGGTTGAGGAGCAGCGCGGCGAGTCCGATGGGCGCGAGCGCTTCAATGAGCTTCTTTTCCAACGCAGCAAAATCAGCCGCAAGCCTTCTCACGACGAGTACGGCCATCCGTTCTCCCGTTCCCGGGGCTTCGCGCAGAATCAGGGTTCTCAAAATCCCTTCGTCCGTGCGTTCGCTCCAGGGGGCGAATGCGGGATCGGTAAGAAATGGCGCTAGCGTCCGGGCGGCATCTTCCATCCACTTCGGCGTTTGGGGGCACCCTTCCGCAGGCACAAGCTCCTGCGAGCGCGCACGGTAGTAGCCGAAGTGCGGGATGCCGTCGAGAACGCCCGGATAAAGCACGGCTTTGTTGCGAAAGCCTCTGAGCTTTTCCTCGGGGAGGCCGACCGCGGCTTCGACGACGGGGGCGTTTTCAGCGTCCAGAAGTCCCTGAGCGCGCAGGGGCTCCACGACGAGAAGATCGCGCTTGAGTTCGAGCTCTTTTGAGTAATTGAGCCGCGCCATGGGGCATCCGCCGCAGTCGCCGGCGAGGGCGCAGCGGTCGTGCGCTCTATCGGGAGAGACGGCAAGCGTTTCAAAGGATTCTGCGAGCCCCCGGCGGTCGCCCGGCTGCGGAGGCCGGTAGGCGAGGGTGATTTCGTCGCCCGGCAGCGCTCCCGGAACAATGACTTCGAGTCCGTCGGGCAGGCGAATAAGGCCGGCGCCGCCCGCATCCATGCCGGTCACGCGGATCGGACCGGCAGAAAGCAATGGCGCGGCAGCCTTCGAACAATTCCTTGCGCCTTTCTTCACGGGAGAACCATGAGCGGAAGGCAGTAGATGACGGCTTCAGCAGCGATGACGGCGGCAACGACGCCGCCCAGGTACTTCAGAAGCCCCCGGCCGGCATCCTCAAGGAAAACGCGGCGCTCCTCGAAATGGAGCTTAGAGGCGAGTCCGCGGATGTGGCGCCAGACGAGCATGATGCCGATGAGCGCAAAGAAGGCAATGAGGAGCGCGACGCAGGCGATGTTGTAGATCATCCCCGCCCACCAGGGATTGGCTCCCTGAATGAAGGTGAGCAGAACGGCGAGGACGAGCGCGATGCCGCTCCCGCCGAGCCAGACATTCCGGTGGTCGTTCCATTCCTTGGTGATGGCATTGTCGAGGCATGCGCGGCCTCCGCCGAGGTCGGAGAGCGAAAGAAGGGGCTCCGTGGAAGCGGATTTGGAGTCGGTCATCGGGAAAGGGTCTCCGTTGATTTGGGATCCCATAAGAATAGTGCTTCCGGCGGCAATTGAGCGCCGGAAGCACGGATAAGCTCGGGAACTGAAGAAAGGATCAGAGGGAGCCGAGGGCCACAACCGCCACGAAGAGCGGCGCGCAGAAGCCCGTAAGGATGCGGATCGTCGTGAGAACGGAGGGCGGCAGCATGCGCGTCGTCTGCAGTTCGCGCTGCATGGCGGGCCAGGCAATCCAGGCCGCGGCAATGGCAATGCCGAAGGAGGAGAGCGGCATGCCGACGTTCGAGGTGACGTAGTCGAGGAGGTCGAAAATGTTCTTGCCGAAGAACTTCACGTCGGCCCAGGGTCCGAAGGACATGTTGGCGGCAAAGCCCACGAGGGCGCAGCCCGCAAGGGTCGCAAGGATCGCCGTGCGGCGCGTGAGGCGGCATTCCTGAACGAGGAGCGTCGCGCAGGCTTCGAGCATCGAGACCGATGAGGTGAGCGCCGCGACCGTCAGGCAGGCGTAGAAGGCAATCGCGAAGCCGTGGCCGAAGGGCATCTGCGCGAAGACCGCAGGCATCGTCACGAAGGTGAGGCCGGGGCCCGCAGCCGGATCGAGATTGAAGGCGAAGACGGCAGGCATCACCATGAGGCCGCCGAGAATGGCCGCCATGATGGCGAGGAACGCCACCCAGCCCACGGAAGAGGGCAGATCCGCCTTGGGGTTGAGGTAGGAGCCGTAGGTGATCATCGTCCCGGCGCCCAGGGAGAGCGAGAAGAAGCAGAAGCCCATGGCGTTGAAGAGCGCGCTTCCGTTGAAGTCTTCCCAGCGGGGCGTGAAGAGGAATTCGACGCCCTTCCAGCCGCCCGGGAGCGTGACGCCGCGCACGATCAGGATGAGCATCAGGATGAAGAGCGCGGGCATCAGGATCTTCGCGACTTTTTCAATGCCCTTTTCGATGCCGTTCATCACGACGTAGGCCGTGACGGCAAGGAAGAGGAGCAGGTACCCGTAGGAGTCGAAGGCGTTCGAGACAAAGCCCCCGAAATATTCGCCGAGCTTCGCGGTATCCGTGATGAGGCCGTTTCCGAGCACGGCGTCCCAGAGGTACTTGAGGCACCAGCCGCCGACCGCGGAATAAAACGAAAGAATCAGAAAGACGGTGAAGACGCCGATGCCGCCGAAGATGCCCCAGGGCTTTCCGGCCACGCGGTTCAGGCTTCCCACGGCGCCCTGACGGCCCGCGCGCCCCATCGCGAATTCAGCAATGAGAAGCGACACGCCGATCGTGAGCGTGAAGAAAATGAAGGGCAGCATGAAGACGGCGCCGCCGTTCGTTCCTGCCATGTAGGGGAATTTCCAGATGGCGCCGAGACCCACAGCGGATCCGGCGGAGGCGAGGATGAAACCGAGGCGGGAGCCCCAGCCGCCGGTTGTCATGTTCTGCGACATGATGTGTTCTTCTTGGATAGTTGAAAAAATGCGAGGGGCAGTACGGGTTGCCTGCCGGTTTAATGCGTGTGAGCTTGGAATCTTAGCAAGCTGAAGCTGACGAGCGCCTTTGGGATTAAGACTTAAGGCATCTTCCCGTCCGTGATTTAAAAAAGACCGATGCCCTTGGCTGCCACAACCAGAATGAGGAGCGGCGCCAGAATGCCGGCAAAGAGCCGGAAGGCGCGAAGCGCCCAGGGACGCCAGGCGGCGTTCATGGAGAGTTCGGCTTCCGTCGTTTTCCAGGAAACGAAGCACGCAACGAATGCAATCCCCATGCAGCCGATCGGCATGCCGATGTTGGAAGTAACGTAGTCGAGGAGGTCGAACGCCGTTTTTCCGAAGAGCTTCACGTCTGAGAGCGGCCCGAAGGAGAGCGCGCAGACGATGCCGATGAGTCCGAGAACGGTGGAAACGAGGAGAATGGACGTGCGGCGCTTCAGACCATGGCTGTCGACGAAGTGCTGCGACGTCATCTCCAGAATCGAGATGGCGGAGGTGAGCGCTGCGACGAAGAGGCAGAGGAAGAACGCGACGGCAAACAGATCGCCGAAAGGCATTCTTCCAAAGACGGCGGGCATCGTTGCAAAGGTGAGACCCGGACCCGCATCCGGCGAAAGTCCGAAGGCGAAAACGGCCGGCATGATCATGAGGCCGCCGAGGATGGAGGCCATCACGGCGAGACAGACGATCCAGGCCGTCGAGGGACCGATGCTCACCTTGTCGGAGAGGTAGCTCCCGTAATTCATCATGGAGCCCGAGCCCACGGAGAGCGAGAAGAAGGCAAAGCCCATGGCGTTCAGGAGCGCCTCGCCTGTGAAGGCTTCCGGGTCGGGCTTGAAGAGGAATTTGACGCCTTCCATCGCGCCCGGGAGCATGAGCCCGCGGATGATGAGAACGAGCATCAGGATGAAAAGGAGCGGCATGAGGATCTTCCCCACGCGCTCGATTCCTTTTTCCACGCCTGCGAGAACAACGGCAGCGGTAGCGGAAAGAAAGAGCACGTGGCTTCCGACCGACTGAATCGGGTCGGCCGCAAACGCTTCAAACGCGCCGCGCATGACCGTGGGGTCCGTGACCGCCGCGCGCCCGAGGAGCGCCTCAATCAGATAGTGGACGCACCAGCCGCCCACCACGGAATAAAACCCGAGCACCAGAGCGCCGGTTGCCACCGAAATAAGGCCGATGATGCTCCAGCGGCTGCCGCCGAGTTTTCTGAAGGCCGTGCCTGCGCCGCCCCTTGCGTGCCGTCCCATGCACATTTCGGCCATGAGGAGCGCGAGACCGATCGTGAGCGAAAAGGCAATGGTGGGGAGCATGAAGATGGAGCCCCCGTTCGTGCCCGCCATGTACGGGAACTTCCAGATGGCTCCGAGACCGACCGCGGAACCCGCCGATGCGAGGATGAATCCGACCCTGGAGGTCCAGGCGGAACGATTCATTTCATGAGACATTGAAAAATTCCCGAAAAACAAAGAATTTTTCGATTGTAACGATATTTTTGCCTGCCTAGGGAGACTGAAGGAAAACCCGGATTCCGCTGCCGCTCAATGAAAACGGGCGGCTCCAGAAATGAGAGCCGCCCGTTGGGAACGGAAAAAGAGCGCCGCGTTTCTGTTTACATCAGGCCGGTGATCAGCACGGCGAGGACGAGAAGCGGGGCGAGATAGCGCATGGTGAAGCGCAGCGCCGGCAGCCAGCCCGGTGCGGGAGCGCCGCCCGCGAGATCCGCCTCAACCCGGCTCCAGCAGCGGAAGCCCGCGAGGAAGAGAATGACGAGACCGCCGATCGGAAGCGAAAGGTTGCTCGTAAAGAAGTCGAAGATGTCGAAGAAGGTCTTCGTGCCGAAGAATTTGACGTCCGACAGCACGCCGAAGGAGAGGCAGGGGAGCGCCCCCACGACGGCGAGCGCAATCGTGGAAAGAACGGCTGCCTTCGGGCGCGTATAGCTCTTTTCGTCCACGAGGAAGGCGACGATGATTTCAATCATCGAAACCGACGAGGTGATCGCCGCGACCGCAAGGCAGAGGTAGAAGATCACGGCGAAGATCTGCCCGCCCGGGAGCTGCGCGAAGACCGCAGGCATCGTGATGAAGGTGAGGCCCGGACCCGCCGTCGGATCGAGGCCGAAGGCGAAGACGGACGGCATGATCATGAGGCCGCCCATGAGGGACGCAATGACCGCGAGGAAGGCAATCCAGACGCAGGAGCGCACGAGGTTCGTCTTCTCATTGAGGTAGGAGCCGTAGGTCATCATGCAGCCGCAGCCCACGCAGAGCGAGAAGAAGGTGAAGCCCATCGCCTGAAGAAGGCCTGAAAGCGTGAAGGCGTCGGGATCAAATTTGAAGAGGAATTCAACTCCGGCCCAGGCGCCGGGAAGCATGAGGCCCCTCACGATCACAACGAGCATGAGGATGAAGAGAAGCGGCATGAGGATCTTGCTCACGCGCTCAATGCCCTTCGTGACGTCGAAGGCGACGATGAGGCCGTTCAGAACAAGAAAGAGCCACTGGAACCCAAGCGCCGTCACCGGGTTGGCGGTGAATTCGGCAAAGTGAGCGCCGAGTTGCGACTGGTCCGCAATCAGCCCCTGGCCCACGAGCGCTTCGCAGAAGTAGGAAAGGGTCCAGCCGCCGATCGCCGAATAGAAGGAAAGAACCAGAAAGCCCGTCACGACGCCGAGGTACCCGGCCGGGAGGAAGGCTTTGCCGGCGAGGCGCCGGTAGGTCGTGACGATGCCGCCCTTGCCCAAGCGCCCGAGCGCAATTTCCGCGATGAGGAGCGCGAGACCGACGGTGAAGGTGAGAAGAATGTAGGGAAAGAGGAAGACGCTCCCGCCGTTCGTTCCCGCCATATACGGGAACTTCCAGATGGCGCCGAGTCCGACGGCCGCGCCCGCGCTTGCGAGCACGAAGCCGATGCGGCTTGTCCAGGTTATGCGTTCATTCGCCATGTTTAGCCTGAGCCTTATTTATTCTGCTTGAAAAATAGTGAGAAGCCTGTCGGCCGCGAATAAGGAGCGAGCCTGCTTTCAGGACATCATACGAAGGATTGCCGGCAAAAAGTGTTTGCGAGGCTTCGGGAGCATGAGGAGCCGCCTTGATCTAAAGCAGAGCTCGACGGCTCCATGCAAAGGTTTTTAAAGGAAAAGTCCCTGATACATCGTCGTGAGGACGAGGATCGGCGCGAGAACGCCGAGGACCACGCGGATGGCGGATAGCATCCCGGAGGAAAGCGGCTTCGCAGACGTGAGCTCCTCCCGCATCGCGGGCCAGGCCTTCCAGGCCATGAGCGCGGCAACGGCGAGGCCGCCCACCGGCATCATGAAGTTCGTGCAGACAAAATCGAAGAAGTCGAAGAAATTCCGCCCGAGGAGCGTGAATTCGCTTAATTCTCCGAAGGAGAGCGCGCTCAGGGACCCGAGGAAGAAGAGCAGCACGAAGCTCACGATGGTTGCCGTGCTTCTTGAGAGCCGCCATTCGTTATGAAGAAAAGCGACGACCACTTCAAGGAGCGACACCGAGGAGGTCAGCGCGGCAACGAGCAGGCAGACGTAGAAGATTGCGGCGAAGATGCTCCCGCCCGGAATGTGCGCGAAGATCATCGGGAGCGTAATGAAGACGAGTCCCGGGCCCGCATCCGGCGCGACGCCGAACGCGAATACGGCGGGCATCACCATGAGGCCGGCGAGAAGCGAGGCCTGAATCGAGAGAAGCGCAACCCAGAGCGAAGCCGCCGGAATGTCGGCGCGCTTCGGAAGATAGGTGCCGTACGTGATGAGAATGCCGGCGCCGAGGGAGAGCGAAAAGAAGGTGTATCCCATTGCGCTCAGGATTGCCCCGGGCGACAGGTCTTCCGGTCTGAAGCTCAGAAGGTACTTCACGCCTTCCATGGCGCCATCGAGTGTGAGTCCGCGGATGATGACGGCGAGCATCATCACGAAGAGCATCGGCATCAGCAGTTTGGAAACGCGCTCGATTCCCTTCTCAATGCCGCAGCCCACGGTGAGTGCCGTGAGGGAGAGAAAGGAAAAAAGCCAGGCAATGTTGATCCAGCCGGTGGAGACGATTTCCCGGAAGTCGTTCCTCAGGGTCTGCGCATTTTCAGTAACGACGCCCACCGTCAGGGACTGGGCCAGGTAGGCGACGCACCAGCCGCCGACGACGCAGTAGTAGGCAAGAATCAGAAAAGAGGTGAGGACTGCAAAGGCGCCCAGGAACGCAAAGGGTCTTCCCCCGATGCGGCGCATGGCGCTGACGGCCGAGCCTCTGCCGCGCCGGCCGATCGCAATCTCCGCCATGAGGAGCACGAGGCCCGTCGTGAGCGTAAAGACGACGTAGGGAAGAATGAAGGCTCCTCCGCCGTTGGCGCCGGCCCAGAAAGGGAATTTCCAGATGGCTCCGAGGCCGATCGCAGAGCCGGCCGAGGCGAGAATGAAGCCGAGGCGCGAGCTCCATTGCACGGAAGCCGCAGCGTTCGCAGTGGACATGAATGAATGGGTTAGGAAACGATGTCCTTGGGAAAAAAACTGAGGGAAAGAGCGCAAACGGCTCAGCCGACCGTCGATTGTAACGATGCGCTACGGGAAAATATCTATCTTTTCTGACGAAAAGAGGATTCTATTCCGCAGATATTTGTTAAATCTGAAATTTGATTGGATTCGATTGAATCGAAAGGGATGCCCGGAGTTCCTCTGCGCCAACACCTCGAAAAGAACCGTTGCAGATCCTTGAGGCTCAAGAGTCTCGAATGCCTCATAGTTGAAGGAACCAAAGAGATGGGAAATTCTGCTTGGGGGGAAGCGTTAGCCTCGCGGTTCCGCTCTTTCCTCAGGATCCTCAAAAAACAGAAGGAGAGAAATATGTCGCCGAAATCCGCTGCCACCCGTACGATCCTTGCCGCCGCGCTTTGTTCAGGCGCTCTGGCGCTTGGTTTTTCAGACGCAGCATTCGCCATGCCGCGCGTGGCTGAAGCCGGCCTCGTCATGAATGTCGCGGGCGAAGCTTCGAAGACGCTTCCCAATGACGAAGCGTCCCTCACGTTCTCGATCGAAACCCAGACGAAGGATTCGGCCGCGGCCACGGAAGAAGTCGTGAAGGCGGGCAATGCCGCGATTGAAGCGCTCAAGGTCTTCGGCGACAAGGTCGACGTGAGGACGACGGACTTTTCCACCTGGCCCGTGATGACGAAGGCGAAGGAAGGCGAGGTCTCTCAGATCGGCGCCTGGAGCGCCAAGCAGTCGATTCGCGTGACGGTGCGCGACATTGCGCTCTCTTCCAAGGTCATGGAAGCGGCCGGGAAAACAATGAAGTTTGACGGCGTCGCCTTCTCCGTTTCGCGCCCGGTGCGTCAGGCGGCAACGGATGCGCTCCTTTCGGAAGCCATCAGGAATGCTTCTGACCGCGCCGTGATTGCGGCAAAGTCTCTCGGACTTGGGGAAAAGAATGTCCGCATCGAAGGCATCCAGGTATCGGGCGCTTCCGGTCCTTCTCCCCGCTACTATGCGCAGCCGCAGATGCTCATGGCTCGCGCAGCGATGAATGACGCTGCGCCGGTAGTAAGCTCTGGCACGGCGGACGTTGCGCTCACGGTGACGCTCACGGTTCGCATCATTCCCTAATGGAAGAAGGATAGTAAATGGTTCGCTTTGAAGCTGAAGGCGGCGTTGATCCGCTCCTGAGAGTAACGCTTGAAAAAGGCGACTCGGTTGCCACGGAATCGGGCGCCATGGTGGCGATGGATGCGTCGCTTTCGCTTCGAGGAAAGACCCGGGGCGGGTTCCTCAATTCCATTGCGAGAAAGTTTCTGAACGACGAAACGTTCTTCCAGCAGTGGATTGAAGCCGAGGAAGCCCCGGGTACCGCGCTCCTCGCGCCGGCTTTCCCCGGAGACATCCGAATTCTCGAGGTCGGTCCCGCGTCCTGGATGCTCGCAGACGGGTGCTTCCTTGCTTCGACGGAAGGTGTCGACGTTACGGCGAAAATGCAGGGCATCGGTCGGGCGCTCCTTGCCGACTCCGGCGGCTTCTTCATCATGAAGGCCTCCGGCAAGGGACAGCTTGCCGTGTCGGGCTTCGGGTCCGTGCGCGAGATGGAGGTCCGTCCCGACAAGCCCGTACTCATCGACAACGGCCACCTGGTCGCCTGGGACGCGTCGCTCGACTATGAAATCACGCTGCGCACGAACCGGTCGGGCATTTTCGGGCGCCTCGTCGAAAGCCAGCTCTCGGGCGAAGGCTTCGTGCTGAGGTTTTCGGGTTTCGGCAGGATTCTTGTGAGCTCCCGCAATCAGGGAAGCTTCCTCGACTGGGTCTTCTCGCAGCGGCCGAGAGACAAGGCGGAGAAGGAAAACGAATAGCCGGCAGGAAAACCGGGCGAGCAGGCAGATGATGAGCATGATTTCAGGATGCCGCCAGCATGTTTCTTGATGTCATGCGCGGCAGTGCTCAACCGTCCTGCGGGTACTGATCGAAGAGCGTCGGCTCTGATTCCCTGAGAGTTTTCTTCTCCTCAAAATGAATGTCCCCGGTCAGGCTTCAGCGCCTTTCCGGGGACATTGCACTTACTTCTTCATCGGGAAGAAGAAGCCGGCAGTCATGTCGAGATAGTGTTCACCCTGATACTTCGGGTAGGCCTTCTTCATCGCGGCGATGAACTCGTCCTTCGACTTAGCGTTTGCCGCAGTGTCCTTCAGCACCTTGAGGTAGGCGATCTTTTCGTCCATGGCCTTTACGCCCTCGGGTTTCCAGTGGCTCGTGAAAAGAAGCGTGACGCCTTCCTTCTTAAGGGCTTCGAGTTGGCCGATGAGCGCGTCAGCATGCGCCGCACCGCCCACGATCGAATGGCATTCAGAGCCCATCATATGGATGTACGCTGCCTTGAGGTCGGGGAAGAGGAATTCATTCCCGTCGCCGTCCGCACGGACATCAATTTTGACGCCTTCAAAGACATGTTCGCCCAGACTCAGCATTTTGGGCGCCGCGGGGAGCGCCGTGTCGAAGTCGGGGCCGTAGGCTTTCGAAAGGCCGGTCATGATGCCCTTGGTTGAGCCGGAATGCATGGCCTTCCAGGCTTCCTCGGACACATAGACCGGAGCGTCGCCCGCCCAGGCGGCTGCATTGTTCGGGTGGTTGGAAAGAAGAACTGCCTGGAGGGGCTTCCCGAGCTTCTTCACATAATCGCCCCAGAAGGGAAAGTCCTTCTTGAAGGCGAGCGATTCCACGGCGACAAGACCGGTCTTCGACTCAACGACGAAGGCGTTGTCTTCCATAACGTCCTTTGTATTGAAGTTGTGGATTTTGACGCCGTCATCAAAGGTGAAGACGGTTACTTCGCCCGCCCCGAGAGGCGTGGTTGAGACTTCCATGCCGAAGACCGAGCCGGAGGAAGCGAGAGCCGAGAGAAGCGCGAGAGTCAAAGCAGCTTTTTTCATTTTGAACCTTTATGTTCGATAACGAACTAATTAAGTAAAGTAATTTGATATCGAACTATAAGGCGAAAATGTTCGATGTGCAACTAATGTTTGGTCAAAAGTGATGGACGTTCTGCATGCTGTGCCCGGTGGCCGCTCCGCTTCCCTGTTGAATGCCCGGAAGCGGAGCCGCATTAAACAATCTAAGAGGCTGTCAGTGCCGGGCCGCCTATCTCTATTCTGGTTTCGGCCAGATTCTTGACTGCGGGCTGGTGAGAAACCATCAAAACGACAGTTTGAGGGAGCTCGGACTTCAGGATGGCGATCAGCTTCATGGCTGAAGCATCGTCAAGCTGGTTGGTCGATTCGTCAAGAAAGAGGAGTTTCGGTCGGTTGAGAAGTACGCGGGCGAAGCCGAGGCGCTGCTGTTCTCCGCCGGAAAGCTCCTGCGCCCAGTCTTTTTTCTCTTCCAGATGTCCGGTCAAACGTTCAAGACCGACGGTTCTGAGAGCGTTCTCAACCGCTTCATCGGAATAGCCGCCTCTGCGGGGATAGGTGAGAATATTTTTCAGCGTGTCGAAAGGCAGATAGCTTTTCTGCGGCACGAAGAGCACATCCTGATGCGGGATGGTTAGCTTCCCTTCTGAAAACGGCCAGAGTCCCGCGAGTGCGCGCAGGAACGTGGACTTCCCGGCGCCGCTTCGTCCGTCAATCAGAATCCAGCGGTGGGTTTGCGGGTTGAGCTTCAAATCCCTCGCAAGACAACGGCCGGAAGGCGTGAAGAGCGACATTGAATCCACTGCCAGAGCTCCTTCGGACGCCGTAATGCGCGAAGGATTGTTCTGCACGGCATTGAGGCTCTCGTCGAAGCGGTGGAGACGGTCAACGACGGCCGCCCACTCCATGATCCGCTTGTAATAGTCGAGGAACCACCCGAAGCCGTCCTGGACGCTTGAAAATGCGCTTCTCGCCTGCATCAGGTCGCCGAACGTCATGGCTTTGGCCAGAAAAAGCGGCAGGGCCGACATGATGGCAATGACGTTGTTGACGCGCATGTAGCTTGCCGTAAAGGCTTCGAGCTGAAATTCCCGTTTGATGAGGGAGAGCCAGTTGTCCTTGATTCGCGAAAACCGTTCAGAAAATCTTTCCATCTCGGTCTCCTCGCCCCGCAGGGATGCCACCTGTTCTGCCGAATCCCTGACGCGCAGCAAGGTCGCGCGGAAGTCTGCCTCGCGATGCTGCCTTTCAATATTCAATGGCCTAAGCTTTCGCCCGATCAGGTGGGTTATGAGCGTACAGACGATCGACCAGACTAAGGCTACCCACACGAGATAGCCGTGCAATTCAATTCGAATGCCGAAAACTTCAAGGTTCTGAACGCCTGAAAGCCCCCAGAGGATGGCAACGAAGGCGATCAGCTTGAACAAATTCATGATGAAGTACTTCACCAGAACGATCGTCTTCTCCGACAGCAAAGCACAGTCTTCCTGAATGCGCTGGTCGGGGTTGTCCGGTTCGTTCACAAGCTTGATGCGATAGAGCGCGTGATTGGCAAGCCACCGTCCCTGCATCATTTCGGTGAGGTGTTCCCGCCAATCCAGGAAAAGGCGTTTCTGGACCCAGCTTCCGATGATGATGAGGACGACCGTTATGGCGATGTACCCCATCCATTCAAGGATGAGCTCCGGCATGACGGCGCTCTCATACCGGGCGAGGGCATCGTAGAAGCGTTTGTTCCAGTGATTCAGGTAGACGCCCACTTCGATGATGCCCATGGCGCAGCCGATGACAACGGCAAGCATGACCCAGGCATACCATCTTTGTCGTGAGTACCAGTAGGGAGCGGCCAAGCTTAAAAAATGCCTGATCGTACTCATATGTTTCTTATGGTCTCGGGGGTGAATTAAGAAATAAGCCGCTCGCGTTCGCCCCGGGCGGGTTGCGAACGTGAGCGGCTTGAGGGCGCCCTATATTAGAAGCGGTAGTTGGCGCGCAGGAGGAAGTTGCGCGGATCGCCGTAATACCCGTTCATTCTGTATGTCCGGTTGTTGACTTCGCGCCAGTAAGTCTTGTCGAAGAGATTGTTGACGACGAAGTTCACATCCAGATGGTCGTTGAAACGGTACTGCACATTGGCGTTCCAGACTGCATAGCCGCCCTGGAGCATGTGGATGGCATCACTCTGTTGGCCAATATCGGACTGGCTTTGAATTTGCGCACCTGTACCAACGGTCCAGCGATGTGCTGCGCCGGGCAGACGGTAGCTGGTATAGAAGCGCAGCAAATGCCTCGGCGTCAGAGCACTGTAGGTCATCCCTTTCTTAAAGAGCGAGCTTTCATTATTTCGGAATTCGGATTTGTTGTAGGTGTAACCGGCGAAGAGATTCCAGCCGTTAGCGACCTCGCCCGAAACCTCAAGTTCCAGTCCCTGGCTGGTGACGGTACCGGTCGATAACACCCAATCTCGGTTGGCGTCCCAGATTGGACGGTTTTCCTGCTCAATGAAAAAGAGTGCGGCTGAGGTGTTCAGTCTGTTGTTGAAAAAGTCCGACTTGATGCCAAGTTCATAGTTCGTACCTTCAACCGGATCGACAACTTCCCCGGACGTATACTTTCCGCTCTGCGGCTTAAAGATTGCGGTATAGCTCAGGTAGATGCTGCTGTTTGGCGTAACGTCCCAGGTGAGGCCGAAGTACGGAATAAGCTTGCTCGTCGTTAGTTCCGATCCCCAGTAATCACGAGGATTCCAGTAATACAGACCATTGTCTTTATGATAGGTGTAATCGATTCCTTCGTTATCTGATTCCTGTTTGAAGTTAGCCCATCGCGCACCGGCAATCAGGTGCCAGTTGTTCGTAATTTGTAGCGCGTGCCCAGGCGAATGCCCATATCCCGGTATGTCGTCCGGTATATGTAGTCCACATTGAGTTGGTCATAGTCATTCCAGTCCGGTTCAATCAGTGAACTGCCGGAAAAGTCGTGCGCATTCACTTCGGAGCCAAAAGGCGAGCGCTTCCAGTGGCTGTCAGATTCTTCTTTGGAATAATCGAGCGTGCCGAAGAAATCGTGATCCTGGCCGAACAGGCGATAGACACCATTCAGCGTCACGGAAGCAGACAGCTGCTCCTGAGAATTGTCGTAAAACTGGAAGTTGTTTCCCTGCATCATCGGGTTGTCGATTGGTTGTGTCTTAATCCCGATAAGCTGGCCCATTTTTGTATCTCTGGCTACGCGCGTGTAGGAGATCTTGCTGGTGATGCGCCAGTCTTCATTGAAGTAATGCTCAAGCTCGGCAAAAAGATTCCTTTTACGGGTGATGCGCTTCTGCCAATCAGCAATGAATGTTGTATCCCGATCAAAATCGAGGTCTTCGCCGTTGGGGCCGGCAGGAAGACCAAAGAAATCGGGCGTTGATTCGCTGTCCTGATAAAGCCCGCCGAAGGTGAGCTTCGTGTCGGGCGTGACATCGGCTTCGAGAATGCCGTACAGCAGATTCATGTCGTCGCCGACGGACTCCTTGAAGGAGTTGCTTCGGCTCACGACGCCAACCAGGCGTCCGCGCAGGGTCTGAGCTTCGTTCAGGCTTGATGAAATATCAGCCATGGAGCGGTAATGATCCCAACTGCCCGCTTCGGCAGATACACTGGCCTGAAATCCTGCGGTCGGTCTCTTCCTTACGGCATTGATGGTGCCGCCGGGTTCGCCGTTCGACTGCGTCAAGCCGGTCGGTCCGCGGACAACTTCGATATGGTCATAAATCGCCATGTCGCTCATGGCGGCAGATTCTCGGTGGGAGTTCCCTGTTGAGCCAGGAATCGTAGAGGTAATGCCGTCTTCCTGAATTTTGTCTACAAAGAAGCCGCGGGAGAGAAAGCGCACAGTACCGGCATCCTCAATCACGGTGATGCCAGTAGTGCGTCTCATGGTTTCGTCCAGAGTCGTGAGTCCCTGATCCTGGATCTGCTGCATCGTAATGTTGCTTACCGACTGCGGCGTTTCGCGCGGCGTGAGTTCCAGGCCGGTCGTCGTGCTCATGGCCGAAGACTTGTAGGTATTGCTGTTTTCCGTCGTTGTGCTGATGCTGGTGGCAGTGACGGTTACTGCGTCGAAGTCGACATCTTCAGCAGCGAGTGTGCTGTGAGAAGCCAGAATGGCGGAGGCAATCAGGGAGAGAGGGAACGCTGAGTGTGAGCGGAGGGAAAAAGAGGGTTGGATGGTAGTCATGATAGTTTGTTATCAATTTTATTGAGAAGCTACATGAGAATCATTCCCGTTAACGGGAGCTTAATTGTACTAATTTTTACAAAAGTTGCATGTAGAAACCCTTACTTCTTTTCCTTAAGTCGAAGGATGAGTTCTTGTTTGAAAATGCATTGCAAAATATTTGGTTCGGAGTGGATACAAGGAAAAGTGTTGGTTAAATTTCATAAAACGATCTTGAAACTGCTCAATGAATATAAGATTTAATCTATTTAGTTGATTTTTATGTTCATTTGGATGTGTATTGAAGATGCTCTCAAGATGTAGAGTCTCTTCAAAGCCGTGCCTGTTGTCCTGTGCCGCTGAGAAAGCAAGCGAAACTGAGAGAATGGCGTTGTGCCGAATACCGGCGCGAAGCACTTTTGAAGACGAGAGTTGAATCCTTGGATCTGGACTCGTAAAGAACTCTTAACGGCAGCACGCAGTCGCGGACATCTGCCTGTACTTATGCTGAAAAGCCCGGCAGACCGGAGTTTTCCGGTGAAGAATTTGAGGACTTCGATGCCGGCCCCGCTAAAATAACGAATCCCCTAAATTCTCCCGAGGTGAACGAACTTGAACGCCCGCGTCTATCCGCATCCGATCATTGCCCGAGAAGGCTGGCCCATCCTGGGCGGCGCCTTCATTCTCTTTCTCGTGAGCTGGTGGCTGGATCTCGGCATCATCACCTTCCTGATCTTCGTCTTCTTCCTGTTCGCACTGCAGTTCTTCCGCGATCCCGCGCGCGAAGCGCCCGAAGACCCCCGCGCCGTTGTGAGCCCGGTGGACGGTCAGGTCTGCAAGGTTGAAAAAACCGAAAATCCTGAGACGGGCGAAGCCAGCGTGAAGGTTTCGATCTTCATGAACGTCTTCAACGTGCACAGCCAGAAAGCGCCGGTTGCCGGCGTGGTCGAAAAGGTCACCTACACGCCGGGTCTTTTCGTCAATGCCGATCTCGACAAGGCATCGACGGAAAACGAGCGCAATGCCGTGACGGTCCGCATGGCTGACGGCCGCCGCATTACCTTTATTCAGGTTGCAGGCCTCGTTGCCCGCCGCATCATCTGCTACGCCACGGTCGGGCAGGAGCTTTCCCGCGGCGAGCGCTACGGCTTCATCCGCTTTGGTTCCCGCGTCGACGTGTATCTTCCGACGGATGCCGAGATCACGGTTGGCATCGGCGACAAGGTGACGGGCGTGATGTCGACCATTGCCCGCATCTAAAGCCGCAGCTCCCTTGCGTCTCCATCAATGCCAGGGAGCGCACGCAGCCAAAACAAAAAAGCCGCACCGGAAGAGTCCGGGATGCGGCTTTTTTGATGCCTCGGCGTTGAAATCACTTCTCAACGATGCGGTGGTTTTCAACGAGAAGTTCCGTGTGCGGAACGCCCGCGTATTCACGCACGGGGGCGTTGGATTTGCCGTCGGCCGTTTTTGCCTTCTCCCGGTTGTCGCGCACGAGCGTCTTCGTGGTCGACAGAATGGAATTGCGCCGCATCGCGAGCCAGCCGTCTAGAAGGATTGAATCCTCGAGCATGACGGTGACGGTCCAGGCGAGCGTGCCGTCCTCAAGAGACTTCTCTTCAATCGTCTGCGTGGTATTGAAGGGCGTTTCAGAGAGGTTCTTAATGAGCGTCGGATCGTCCGTGAGAAGTTCAAGCTTCACGGTACGTCCCTGTGAATAATTGAAGGGGGCGTTGGCCGTATAGTCCTCGAGATCGAAATCCTCGGGGCGTTCGAATTCAATGCAACTAACGGTCGCCGCCTCGATCCGGTGCATGGCGAGGTGCCGATAGTCGCTGAACTTCTCAAACTGGCAGACAAGGTACGTTCTGACATCCTGCTGCACGAGGCCGAGGGGCTTCACATTCGCTTCGAGCACCCGGTCGCGGGCGTTGCGGTAGCGAATGGAGACCATCCGGTCCTCGAGGAGCGCCTCCGTCACGGCATCGAAAACTGGGCGGGAAATCTGCGGGGGGAGGAAGGGAAGCGCCGGACTCACCACCTTTACTTTTCTCAGCCACGAGGATGCCCGGCTAGAAGCCTGTACTTCCGTGCTCTTTCGCGCATCGCGAAAGAGCGGCCGCAGTCCCGAGAGGACGCTCGAGGGGAGCAGATAGTGCAGATACTCATCGGCGAGCCGCAGAAGGAGCGTTTCCTGAGGACCAAGCACCGGAAAGTGAAGACCCCGTCCTGCTGTGTCCCACTGGAAGCCGTAAGGGCGCGAATCCATGTTCGCCTTGACGGGAAATAACTGCGGATTCTCGCGGATTGTCTTCATGTAGCGCTCGAGCGTGCGGCGCTGGAGCGGAATGCCGTCGGCAGCGAGCTGATTGCGGATCTGCGTCATCGTGATCCAGCGATGCTGCGGGATGAGCTCCAGAATGCGGATCATCACAAAGGCTTCATTGAGCGAGGATCTGGCGTTTACTTCTGCGGACATGTTTTATCGGGAATCTGGTTTCGGTGATTGTTTTTCCTTCGCGGAGGATAGCTCAGCGATTCGCCTTCCTGCTGAAATCTGAAAACGAAAAACTCCCGGCCTTCGTGCGTGAAGGACGGGAGTTGTTTGAATCATCTCAAGGATCGGCTTGCCTTAAATCACGCGGCATCCTTTTTGGCGGCTTCCTCTTTTTCGAGCTGAGCCTGCTGGGCGGCAAGATCGGCCTGGATCGGATTCGGACGGCCTCTCCACCAGCACCAGAATTCGTACACGTAGCCCGAGAGCGCGTAGATGCAGAAGAGCACGAAGATCGAGAGCGAAACGTTGCTCGAAATGACGATGAAGGCAAGAGAGGCGACGACGATTACCCAGAAAGGAATCGTGCGCACGACGGCATAGCTTTTGCCCGAGAAGAAGGGCGCATTGCTCACCATCGTGAGGCCGGCGTAGAGCGTCACCACGAGCGCAATGGTGCTCTGGTGCGGAAGAAGCCAGTCTGGAAGCCGGTTTTCGACCGCGAGCCAGACGAATCCGCAGACGAGCGCCGCGGCGGCCGGCGAAGGAAGCCCCTGGAAGTAATTCTTGCTTACGACGCCGACGTTGCAGTTGAAGCGCGCGAGTCTCAGGAGCGCGCAGAGGGCGTAGATGAAGGCCGTGGCCCAGCCGAGCTTGCCCAATTCAACGAGTGAGAATTCGTAGACGATGAGCGCAGGCGCAATGCCGAAACTCACCGCATCGGCGAGGCTGTCCATCTGGACGCCGAATTCCGACTGCGTGTGCGTGAGGCGCGCGACGCGTCCGTCCATGCCGTCAAAGAGCATGGAGAAGAAAACCGCAATGGCGGCAACGGAGAAGTTGCCGTTCATCGCCTGAATGATGCCGTAGAAGGCTGCGAAGAGCGCAGCTGCAGTAAAGGCGTTCGGGAGCACATAAATGCTCTTCGACTTCACCGCCTGAAAGCGGCGCTGACCGATGGAAGCAAGACTCTCGCGGCGAGGCGTATTGGGTTCTGTCATAAATCTCTGCTGCCGGTCTGGAAAAAGATGCGGCAGGAAAAATAAGGAATGGCACCGTCCGGACGCATGCCGGGCGGTCGCGGTACGCCGCACATTTTAGCGGCTCGGCGCTTCAATCTCGCATTCTGACAACCATGCCATCTGGTATCAGAGCGTTACTCGGTTTCACGCGGAAGAAGGCCTCCAGGCGGGCGGCAGGAAACCCGGATGCGCAAAAGGAAGACGTTAAGTCAACTCAATGGAATCTATGGCATTTTGATTATGGGTGAGGCCGCCCCGGGACTTTTCTTCTAAAATCTGCGCCGTCAGGAATTTATGCTTCCGAGGTGACTCATGTCCTTTCTTTTTGCTCCGCCCGCTCAGGCGGTGATCCCGGTTCAGGATGAACGCTATGAATTTTTCCCCGTCAACCGTGTTTACGGCGCCGCGCGAAACTACGCGGCTTCGGAAGCGGCCCGGGCGGAAAAAGCGGGTTCGATCCCGCCGCTCTTTTTGAAGGCTGCCGATACGGTGACGCCGGTGCGGGATGGAGAAACGTATGAATGGGTGATGCCGCCCCGTACCGCAAAAATGGTGCCGGAGCTTGAGCTGGTTGCATGCCTCCATAAAGGCGGGTGCAACCTTTCCGTAGAGGAAGCTGAGGAATGCATCTGGGGCTGGTGCGTGGGATTCGACTTTACGCGCCGTCTCTCGCCCGAAGACCTTCCCGCGGGAGGTCCCTGGGATCTCATGAAGACGCTCGACGGTGGGGCGCCTGTTTCTGCCGTGCGTCCGGCCTACCGCACGCCGCTTCCGGCGCCTTCTGAAATCTACCTCTACCAGAACAACAAGAAGGTGCAGTCGGCGAGCACAAGCTTCATGATCGCGTCGCCCGCGGAACTGATCGCCCTTATTTCCCGCTACTGGGAAGTGCGTCCGGGCGACCTCATCTTCACGGGCGCTCCCGTGAATGTGCCTGAAGCCCATGCGGGCGACGTCTTCGAAGGCGGCGTCAACGGCGTCGGGAAGCTTCGCGTGAAGATTGCCGCTCCCGAATAAGCCTTGAGGCTTCTGTCGTTCGAAGAGCGCAGGAACCCATGAAAAAGGGCCGGTCCAGGTCCATTAAGACCGGCCGTTAGCTGGAATCCACCAATTTTACCGGGGTGGTTCCTTTGTTCAGCTCTCTGATCCGTGGAATGAGCGAATGGATCAGGGCTGTCAGCGCCGTAACGGTCAGCAGCTCCTGCTCAATTTCTTCCTCTGCTCCGCTTGGGGAACAAAGTCTGAAATGGCCCGGGCTGCCGCTCTAAAAGCGCATTTATTTCCCGGCGTGCTTCCTGGCGGGCTGAAGAAGCGATCATTACGTGCGCTGCTCTCTAATCCATACGCACTCTCAGTTCTTCATGCCTGCTTCGGATCGCATGACCGCCGGGATTGACGGTTTCTTACTGCATATCGGGCGGTTTCCCGGTCTTCAGTATTGTTTCTTCATTCATTTTGGTTTTCGGATTCTGCTTAAAAACTTAGAGTCAGGCGCCTCACTTCGCAGCGCCGGTCTTTTTCTCCTTCTTTTGAGCTTTATGAGGATCCTCAAGCGGCTTCACGCCTCTTAGACGGCAGCACTCCTCATACTCCCGGCGGGAAAGCTCCCAGGCCTTTTCCTTCGTCATCTTCCGCGGCCAGGTTCCGCTTCTCACGCGGAAAAGCAAATTAAGCGCTCCCACATGGTCCGATTGGTAGACAGCACCGCAATGCCTGCACTTGAATTTGTCGCCATTCCGGTTCTCCCAATGGGCAAATTTGCAGGCCGGGCACGCTTGCGAGGAATAGCTCGACGCTACCTTCACGAGCTTCACCTGACGTTCGGCCGCCTTGAAGGCCAGACGTTCGCCGATGATGCCCCGGACCCAGCCGGAAAGCAGGCGCTTCACGCGTTTTGGCCATTTTTTATCCTGAAGGAAATTCGCGCTCAGCTCCTCGACGATGTACGCATCAGCCGGTGCCTTCTTGAATATTTCATTCAGAGCATGATTGATGCAGCATCGGATCTGAGCCTTCATTCGGGCTTTGAGCGCTTCAAAGCGTTCGCTCCCCAGATTGAAGCGCAGGATGTTGCGGCGCTTTCGCTTGCTTGTCGTGTTCCGCGCAAGCGACTGCAGGCGATTCCTTGCCGTGAGTTTCCGGTTAAGCGTCTCGGCAAACTTCGAGAGCAGCTCCCCGAGCTTTTTCCCGTAGTGATTCCCTTCATCGTCCGTGAAGACTTCGGTAAGACCCATATCGAAAGCCCGGGAGTAGTACTTTTCCTCGGGAACGGCAGGCACATTTTCAAGCACCTTCTTTTTCAGAGGCTCCATGACATGGAGCTCAAGCTTCCCGTCCTTCCGGAAAAGAAGGTGAATGACGCTTCCTACCTTGCCGATGCCCTTCAGCTCAACGCGGATGCGCTTTCCCTTCGTCATGCTCGTCAGGTAGACGCACTCGACTCCCTTTTCGTTCCGCACGTTGTAGCAATCCTGGTCGAACCAGACGTTGACAGGCCGGCCCGGACTCGGAAAGCTGCCCAAGGCTCTCCTCACCGTCCGGCGGATCCTCAGGCAAAGTTTCGGCAGATCGCGGATTTCTTCCATTCGGAACCTTTCAAAGTGCGGATTCCTGCCGTCGAGAAGCTCGAAGAATTCCGGGCGCAGTCTTGAAAGCATCATATGGATGTAGAAGCGCTCCACATCATTAAGTTCCTTCGTCCACTCTTTCGCAAAAATAACGGATTTGGCGTTCGCCTGCGCCAGACGCCAGTAGTTCGAGACGACGATCGCCGCCGACTGCAGCGCCATCTTCCAGTGCCTCGCCTGCAGGCCGGAATGCTTCGCCTGCACGTCAACGCCCGCATTCTTATCCATGCGGTCTTTCTTCACGATGGCGTCTCTGATCCTGCGGTAGCCCGTGCCGCAGCAGTTCCTGCGATGCTCCCGCATGCGAAGGAGCTGAATGAAACGCGCACGCTCCTTGCCGAACGCGCGGCGGAGTTTGTCAAGCTCCTCGCGTTCAAAGCTGCCGAGCGACTCAACATCGATCAGTCGAATGATGGTGCGCACGGAGTTTTCACTGTTGTCGACCTCAAGCGCTTCAATGCGATCGCTGTCGATGATGTGAGGATCGGACTCGGATGGACGGAGTGGATCGAGGTGCATGGGGAAATCATGTAGAATGCGAAAACTTTCCCCACATATTGCACACAGCATGCGTCAATCTGTGTCGCACCGAAGCACGAAATCCTTAAATAGAAGCTAATTTATTGATATTTAAGGAAATAAATTTTTATCCCATCGCTTGCAAATTACGCGGTGAGCCTTTGCGTCTTCCCCGCCGCCCGTAAAGACGGGCGCAGAAAACCGTCATGAGCGTCACCACATCCCGGGCGAGCTCTGCTTCAAAGGACACGGGCGTCACGGCTTCAACGACGAGAAATTCCGTATTCACTCGACCGCAGAGAAAGCGAACAAGGGGCACACCGAATCGCAGAAGGCGGTCTTCGTGGAGAACCAGCAGCTTCTCAATGCGGTTGTCGAGAAGCATCCGCAGGAGTCTGCGCAGACCGGGCTTCCTGCAGTTGAGGCCGGAACCGATGTCGGAAATCACTTCGTCGCAGCCGGCCTCACGCAATCGATCAGCCTGCCGCAGAAGGTCCGACTTCTGATCGTGCGGGGAAACGCGGGCGTAACCGACAATCTTTCGCCCGGCCGTTTCCGATGACTGAACTGCAGGTTCTCTGAATCTTCGATGCCCGCTGAAGGTGCGCCCTTCTGCCTGAATAAAGCCTTTCTCCACCCAGCGTCTGATAGTGCTCGGCGAAACGCCGTAATGCCGGGCAATGACTCCAATCGAACAAAGCGTCATTTTTACTCCTCCTATTCTGCGCGTTATGGGAGGTTTGATAACATTTTATTCGACTAGCAAATGCCCTTTTGCGCAATGGAAGCGCGAGGCGGCTATTCGCCGCTCGTCCCCTCGGATTCGATGACCTCGCGGTTGGCGGCGGCCTTTCCGGCTTCGAGGCCGGCAACCGCTTCGCGGGCCTGATCGGCCACCGCGGAATGGCTCTGCGCCTGGAAGACCCGCAGGGACCCGAGAACGCCGCCCATGAGGACGAGGAAGCCGATCGTCATCGAGAGGGTCGGCATTTCGCCGCGCCAGATGAGCGCATAGACGACGGCAAAGACGGATTCAAAAACGATGAGCTGTCCGCCGAGCGCGGCCGGAAGGAGCTGACTCATGCGGTTCCAGCAGACCATGGCCACCCACGAGCAAAGGAGACCGATCGTGAGGGCGACCCCGAGGAACTTCCATGGAGCGGCGCCCATGACGGTGACGTTCGTATCCATGAAGCCGGCAGGCCAGGCGAGAACGGCAAAGAGTCCGAGCGCGAGCGGAAGCACGGTCACGCCCTGGAGCGCCGTCCAGGCGCCGGTGCTGTGCTGCGGGTGCTTGAGGAGCCACTCGGCATTCATGATTGAGAACCAGGTCCAGGAGACGACGGCTGCGAGCCCGAAGCCGACGCCGATCCAGTATTCCTCGCCGCCCGTGGCGGACGCTTTGGCGGCATTTTCAAATTCCGTCAGATTGGCGACGATGAGACCGAGGAAGATGACCGCAAGGGGCGGGAGAATTTTGCTCCAGGGCACGGCCGAATCGGAACCGGCGTAGCGGATGTTGGAGGCGATCGCGACGAGAACCGGGATCACGGCCATGAACATGCCCGCGAGCGGCGCGCCTGCCAGGCGGATGCAGATCGTGAGGAGGCAGTAGAAAAGGACGTTTCCGAAGAGCGGAAGCTTGAAGGCCTGCCAGATGTCGGCGCGCGAAAAGGCCCTGAGTTCCCGACGGAAGACGTAGAGGAAGGGGAGCGAAATCACGCCGAACGCAATGAAGCGCGAGAGCGCGACGAGCACGGGGTTGTATTCAGGAACAACGAGCGGGGCAATGTAAATGAGACCCCAGAGGGCCCCGGCGGCAATGCCGAGGAGGACGCCGATCAGCATGGGCAGTCTTTCCCTAGTTCGCGACCATTCGTCTTTCACCCGAATGATCTGGATTTCTTGGTCGGCCGGAAGCTGCTTGAAAGAGGGAGTTTCGATAGATTCCGCCGAAGGTCAAGCTGACCCGGAGCTTCGCCTGAGAGAGGCTGGTCGTGAAGCGCTGGAGTCAGCCGCTTTTCAATCCGAGGAAAAGCGATCCGTTGGATCGGAAGCGCGTGCGGGCGGGGAGAGAAAAAAGGGAATTTCATTCTCCCCGGAAGCATCCTTAACTCCTCAGAAGATGCTCCGCATTGCTCTGATCTTTCAGATATTTCAATCCTAACACTGCATTGATCTTAAGCAAAGCCCTCTAGGGGTTATCGATAGAATCGAAGAGGAACGCGAGATGTGAGGAGATTGAACACCGGATGAGACCAAAAATCGGCCCGTGTCATGGGTTTGTATACGTGTAAATGCGTATATATGAAAATTTTTAATGTTGACAAGGAGCCTTGCCGGTTATTCAGGAAGAAGCGCGGTATTCCTGCGGGCCGGTGAAGGAGACAGTTACTGTTTCAGAGGCTGTGTCCGGGCTCCCGGGGCGTTTTCCCCAAATTCGCGCTCGAGCTCGTCGGCCAGAAGCGACACTGCGGCCGCATAGAAGTAGCTTCGGTTGTAGCGAAGAATGGCGGCGAAGGACGATGTTCCGATGTAGTAGTCGACGCCCTTTTCGTTCGACGCCTTGATCCACGGGAGATCAACGAGAAGCGCCGGCTCATCCTCGGCGAGCGGAAGCTTTTCAAGGGGCTTCACGCCGGCGCGAAGGAGCGCTCCGGCAGTGGTGTGCGTTTTGATGCCGCCCGAACCGGTTGCCTTGAAGATTTCGGGCGTGGCGGAAACGCGGTAGAGCGGACGTTCGCCCCGCGCCCAACCGTGAACGAGAAGGAAGTTGGCAACCGAGGCGATGCCGTCGGCTTCGTTTCCGACAATATCAATATGGCCGTCTCCGTCGCCGTCCTTGCCGTAGGCCTTGAGCGACGAGGGCATGAACTGCCCGAGTCCCATGGCGCCCGCAAAGGAGCCCGACACGGCAACCGGCTCAATTTGCTGCCGCCAACAGAATTCGAGGAAGTCCGAGAGTTCTGCGAGGTAGTACTTTGAGCGCCGCGTGTAGTCGAAGGACAGCGTCATCAGGGCGTCGAGCACGCGAAAGCGCCCCATGTTGCGTCCGAAAATCGATTCGACGCCGATGATTGCCGCAACCGCATAGCGCGAGACGCCGGTATCGGCTTCCACCCGATCGAAAATTTCCCGGTTGTCTTCAAGGAACTCGGCTCCGCGGCGGATGCGTTCGCTGTTGACCAGGTTTCTTTCGTAAAGGAGAAAGTTCTTTTCCGCCGTTGTTTTCTTGTTGGCGTTGGGTCTCGGCGTGGTGTACTTCTCTGAGAGCGGCGAATAGCGCGCGACGGCCACGCCCGCCTCGAGCCAGTCGAGCGGGATCCCGCGTTCCGAGGAAAGCTTTCTGATGAAGGCCTGTACGTCCGGGCGCTCGGCATAGTCCGAAGCCGCGGGGCTTCCGCTCACGGGACTGATGGCGCGAGGCTCCTCAATCTTCTGCACTTCGGGTTGAGGCGCCTCAACGGGCTTCTCTCTCTTCGCATCGGAGGCAGCTTCCGGTTTCTGAGCTGCCGGGGCCGGAGCCGCTTCCGCGAGCGCCGGAGTTTCGAGTCCCCGGGCATCCCGATCAGGCGCGGCGCAGGCGGAGAGCGCGCAAAGGGCGAGCGCGAGCGGAGCGAGGGAAAAGCGGATCGAATGTGCCATATGGGGTCTGAAAAGATGTGAAGCGTATTCTTCGTTTGATTCTAATGGCGAGCTTCACCTTGCCTGCGGGCGTCAATGCGCTCAATTGTTTCAGAAGCTAAGCCGGGCCTTTGGGGAGGCAATGCGCTTCTTTTCTTCTGTGCTAGGCTTTTCGGGATATTCAACCTAAAGCGCATCCCCGAACGCTTCCTCAATATGCCGACTTCAGACTGGAAAAGTCTTCCCACCGGATACTTCACGCATCAGCTCGTTAATCTCCCCAACATGCTCGAGGAGGCGCCAGAGTCGCCCGAGCGCATTGAGGCCATCGAAAACCGCCTCATGCTCGGAGGCTTCGGCGACCGGCTTCGGCGCGTCGAATGCGGGCCGGCTCCAATGGAAGCCGTGCTTCTTGCGCACGATGCGGATTACGTTGAGGCGCTCGAAAAGGCTTCTCTCGGGGATGAGGCGGCCCTCGGGCGCTTTGAGGAACCCGATACGCAGGTCGGGCGCGACACCTTCGACTGCGCAATGGCCAGCGCCGGAGCCGTGGTGCGGGCGGTGGATTCGGTATTTGCGCGAACCCTCAAGAACGCCTTCTGCGCGGTGAGGCCTCCCGGACACCATGCGTCGAGAAGCCGCGCAAGCGGCTTCTGCTACCTCAACAATGCCGCAATCGGCGCCCTCTGGGCAGCGAAGCGCTATAAGCTCGAGCGCGTCATGGTGCTCGACTTTGATGCGCATCACGGCGACGGGACGGAGGAGATTCTCGCCGGCCACCCGAACATGCGCTTTCTCTCGGTTTTTCAGTGGCCGCTTTTTCCGCATCGACGCATGGACCCGCAGCCCGCCAATGCGATTCTGTCGCCCCTTCCTGCGGGCGCAGGCGGCGCGGAGCTGCGGGGGGTGGTGGAGGACGTGTGGCTCGCTGAAATCGAGCGCTTCCGCCCTGAGCTCATGATTCTTTCCGCCGGCTTTGACGCGCATGCTGAAGAGCGGATTGCGCAGTTGAAAGCCGCGGAAATCGACTACGCCTGCATTACGCGGCTCCTCGTGGAAGCGTCCTGGAAATACTGCGAGGGCAGGCTCGTGAGCGTTCTTGAGGGCGGCTATGAACTGAGAAGCCTGGGACGCAGCGTCTTCACGCACCTTCAGGGACTTGTCCGCACGCCGCTCTGATCCGGAAGAGAAGAAACATCATGGACTCCAAAACGCTGATGCCGGGCGTGCGCCCGAAGGAAGTCTGGGCCTGGTCGGCTTTCGACTTTGCAAATTCCGGATACACCACGGTGGTGCTCACCGCGGTCTTCAACGCTTATTTCGTTGCGGTCGTTGCCGGGGACGCGCCCTGGGCGACCTTCGCGTGGACCCTCATCATTGCCGCGAGCAATGCTGCGAGCCTCATCCTCATGCCCGTCATCGGAGCCATCGCGGACGCCACTGCACGGAAAAAGGTCTGGCTCTTTGCGGCAACCCTCTGCGCCGTCGCCGGCACCTTCGGACTCGCTTTCTGCGGGCCGGGAACGATTCTGCTCGCCGCCGTCATGGTGATTCTTTCCAACATCGGCTACAACGTGGGCGAGACGCTCAATTCCGCGTTTCTGCCGGAAATCGCCCGGCCTGAGGCCGTCGGCAAGGTTTCGGGCTGGGGGTGGTCCTTCGGCTACTGCGGCGGCCTCGTGACTCTGGGCGCTTCGCTTCTTCTCGTCACGCAGGCGGACCGCCTCGGGCTCTCCACCGACTCGGCCATTGCGGGCACGATGGTGATCACCGCAACGGTCTTTGCGCTCGCCGCGATTCCGATTTTTGTGTGTCTCAAGGAGCGCGCCATTCCGCGGCAGAAGGGAACAAGTTCTCTGGGGAGCCTCTGCCTCGAAAGCTTCCGGGAGGTTGTCCGGACAGCGAAGTGCCTCAGCCAGTACCGGGACTTCGGATGGCTTGCGCTCTGCGGCTTCCTCTACCAGTCGGGCATCTCCGTCGTGATCACGCTTTCGGCCGTCTATGCCGCGGAAGTCATGGGGTTCACGACGACCGATACGCTCCTTCTGGTTTTCCTCGTCAACATCACTGCTGCGCTCGGCGCCTTCGGCTTCGGGTATCTGCAGGACCGGATCGGCCACAAGCGTGCGCTCGGCACGACCCTCGTCGTCTGGGTGCTGATGATTGCCTGCGCGGCTTTTGCGACGACCCGGCCGCTCTTCTGGCTGGCCGCGAACTTGGCGGGACTTGCCATGGGATCCTCGCAGTCCGCGGGCCGCGCCATGGTGGCGCTCCTTTCGCCCGAAAGCCGGTCGGCGGAATTCTTCAGCTTCTGGAACATGTCGCTCTGGGTGGCCGCCATCGTGGGTCCTCTTGCCTACGGAAGCGTCACCTGGATCACCGGGAACGACCATCGCCTTGCAATCCTCGTGACGGGCGTCTTCTTCCTTCTCTCCATAGCGGCCCTCGTTCCCATTAATCTCGAGCGCGGGAGGAGAGCAGCCGGGCGGTGACCCGATCTGCAGAAACAAAATTCCTGTATTGCAAAATCAAATGTAAACAAGGAATTTTTTCTTCCTTACCGGAAGAATAAATTTGGTTCAGCCTGTTGAACCGCTTCTTCTCTCAGAATGACTACTCCTTCAGAATAAGTTTTACTGGTTTTTCGATAGGAGCAGGTCATGGCCGGAAAAGGCTGCATCTCTCTACTGCGAGCTGACAAGATCCTCACCTACATCGCACATGCGGGTGCGGCAAGCTTCACTCAGCTTCAGAAGGATTTCGACCTCCCGAAAAGCAGCCTTCTCAACATTCTCGACACCATGGTCGACTGCGGGCTTCTCATCAAGAATGAAGCGCGCCAGTATCAGCTCGGCATCAAGGTCTACGAGCTCGGCTGCCAGTCTCTTCACAGGCGGAGCCTCTTTGAAATCACAAAGCGTCCCATGCAGGAGCTTGCGATGAGGACGGGGCTGATCTGCCACCTGGGAACCATTGAAGACTTTCATGCGCTCTACCTCGACAAGGTGGAGAGCCCGCTTTCCAAGCCGACCGAGAGAAGCTGGGTCGGCAAAAAGCTCGACTTCCATTCGACAGCGCTCGGGAAGGCGCTTCTCGCCTGGAAGACGGATGGTGAGCTTCGGCTCTATCTCGATCAGCTCGAGCTTGCACAGTACACGCCGAAAACGATTACCGACCGCAGCATGTTCATTGAGGAGCTGAAGCTTACGCGCCGTCACGGATGGGGCCTCGACGCGGAAGAATCCTCTCCTCTTGCGGTATGCCTCAGCACGCCGGTCTTCGATCTCGCAGGCCGCGTCAACTACGCGGTATCGCTTTCGGCGGACCCTACAACCTTCACGTCCGAGCGCATTGAGGGATATCTCAGAATGCTCTCGGACTGTTCGCTTCAGATTTCCCGCGGCCTCGGATACGGGGGACCGGCTCCGGTTCTCCTTACCTCGGAATCCTGACCGCTCACTCCCGATACATCAGACACGCAAACCCTCAGGAGAAACACATCATGAAGAAATTCTGCGGCTGCATTCCGCCGGTTTCGAGCACCTTTACTCAGGACGGCAAGGTCGATCATGAGGCTGCAAAGCGCCTCGCCGACTATCTGATCGCGCACGGCGTGCACGGGCTCTTCTATCTCGGCACGGGCGGTGAATTCAGTCAGATGTCTAAGGCGGAGCGCATGGAAATGGCCGAAGCCGGCGTTGCCGCCGCCGCGGGCCGCGTTCCGGTTCTGATCGGCGTGGGTTCTCCCAATACGCGCGAAGCCGTTGAGCTCGCGAAGCACGCCGAAGCCATCGGCGCCGACGGCATCGTCGTCATCAACCCCTATTACTGGAAGGTTTCGGCCGTCAACCTCGACGCCTACTACCACGCCATCTGCTCGGCCGTGAAGCTTCCGGTTCTCATCTACAACTTCCCCGATCTCACGGGTCAGGACATGAATGCCGAGGTCGTGAAGCGCCTCGTGCTCGCCAATCCCAACATCGTCGGCATCAAGGAAACGATCGACAACGTGGGCCACATCCGCTCGATGATCAACACGATCAAGCCGATCCGTCCGGAATTCTCGGTCCTTGCGGGCTACGACGACCATCTCCTCAATACGCTCGAACTGGGCGGCGACGGCTCCATCACGGCGAGCATGAATTTTGCGCCGGAACTCTCCGCCGGGATCTACGAAGCCTTCAGGAAGGGCGACTACCAGAAGGCGGTCGAGCTCGATAAGAAGCTCGTTCAGCTCCCGGCACTCTACGGTCTTGAAGTCCCCTTCATGTCGGTGATCAAGTACGCGACCGTTCTCGCAACGGGCGTCGACATGAGTACCTATTCGCTCCCGCCCGTGCGTCCGCTCACGGAAGAAACGAAGGAAGCCGTGAAGGCGTTCCTCGCCGCGAAGGGCGTTATCTGATCGACGAAGAGACCCTGCGAGCTTTAGACCAAAAGACTCGTTCGCCAAAGAATTAAAGGAGATTCCCAATGTCTGACTTCTACGACGAAGAGAATCAGGACATCTATCACATCCGCACGCATGCGGCCGGCCCCCGCGGGGAGCTCCCGCTCACGCCCGCCATGCTGATCAACCGCCCGAGCGGCGACCTTTTCGGCATGACGATGAATGCGGGCATCGGCTGGAACCCGGACGAACTCGACCGCGACGAAGTGCTCCTCGTGAGCACGCTGGGCGGCATCCGCGGCGCTGACGGAAAGCCCATCGCGCTCGCGCTCCATCAGGGCCACTATGAGCTCGACGTGCAGCTGCGCGCGGCGGCCGAGGAAATCCATGCCGGAAAGGCTCTGCCTTATGCGGTCTACGTCTCCGACCCCTGCGACGGCCGCACCCAGGGCACGCTCGGCATGTTCGACTCGCTCCCCTACCGCAACGACGCGAGCATGGTGATGCGCCGCCTGATCCGGTCGCTTCCGAACACGAAGGCCGTGATCGGCGTCGCGACCTGCGACAAGGGGCTCCCGGCCACGATGATGGCGCTCGCGAGCCAGCACGACCGTGCGGTGGTGCTTGTTCCCGGCGGCTCCACGCTCCCGGCGGTGGGCGGCGAAGACAACGGCCGCGTGCAGACGATCGGCGCGCGCTTTGCGAACGGCGAACTCTCGCTCCATGATGCCCGGCGATTCGGCTGCTCGGCCTGCGCCTCCGCGGGCGGCGGCTGCCAGTTCCTCGGCACCGCCGGCACCTCGCAGGTGGTGGCAGAGGGCCTGGGTTTGTCGCTTCCGCACTCGGCGCTCGCTCCGTCGGGCGAACCCGTCTGGGTCGACATTGCGCGCGCCTCCGCCCGCGCTGCCCTGAAGCTCATGAAGGCCGGCATCCACGCGAAGGACATTCTGACCGACAAGGCGATCGAGAACGCCATGATGGTCCATGCGGCCTTCGGCGGCTCGACCAACCTGCTCCTTCACATTCCGGCGATCGCCCATCAGGCGGGCTTGAGGCTTCCGACGGTGGAAGACTGGATCCGCATCAATCAGGCGGTGCCGCGTTTGGTCGACGTGCTCCCCAACGGGCCGAAGTACCATCCGACGGTGCGCGCCTTCATGGCGGGCGGCGTTCCGGAAGTGATGCTCTATCTGCGCGAACTCGGAATCCTCCACCTCGACGCCATGACCGTCACGGGCCGCACGGTGGGCGAAAACCTCGAATGGTGGGAAAAGTCCGAACGCCGCGAGCGCTTCAAGGAAATCCTCGAGAAGCAGGAAGGCGTCCGACCCGACGACGTCATCATGTCGCCCGAGGTTGCGAAGGAGCGCGGCCTCACCTCGACCATTACCTTCCCCGTCGGCAACATTGCCCCCGAAGGCTCCGTCATCAAGTCGACCGCCATCGATCCGAAGGTGATCGACGAAAACGGCATCTATTACCACAAGGGCCCCTGCAAGGTCTATCTCTCCGAGAAGTCTGCGGTCTACGACATCAAGCATGAGAAGGTGAAGAAGGGCGACATTCTCGTCATCATCGGCACGGGCCCCTCGGGCACGGGCATGGAGGAAACCTATCAGGTGACGAGCTCGCTCAAACACCTCTCCTACGGCAAGTACGTTTCCCTCATCACCGACGCGCGCTTCTCGGGCGTTTCGACGGGCGCCTGCGTGGGCCATGTCGGTCCCGAAGCGCTCGCGGGCGGCCCGATCGGGAAGCTCCGCACGGGCGACATCGTGGAAATCCGCATCGACTGCAGAAACCTCCACGGCACCGTCAACTTCCTCGGCACCGCTGAAACGGGCGAGCTCCCGCTCGGCGAAGCGACGAAGCTTCTCGCCACCCGCACGAGCCACCCCGATCTTGCGCCTGATCCGGATCTTCCCGACGACACGAAGCTCTGGGCGGCGCTCCAGTCCCTGTCGGGCGGCACCTGGCGCGGCTGCGTCTACGACGTTCCGCGGATTCTCGAACAGATCCGCAGGATCCCGAAGGAATAACCGCTTCCCTTCACCCTCAAATCTCTCCTCACAGCGCAGCCCTTTTTCTCCAAAGGGGCTGCGCCGGGGGCGGCTTCACCCTCGAAAGCCGCTTTCCGGCCAATCCATAAGGAGTCCACATGCCACTGCTCATCATTGCCATCGGCGTTGCGGCGCTTCTGCTCCTCACGATCCGATTCAAGCTCAACACCTTCGTCTCCCTCATCATCGTTTCGATCGGCGTCGCCATTGCGAGCGGCATGCCGCTCCACAAGATCATCGGCGCGATTGAAGGGGGCTTCGGCGGCACGCTCGGCCACATCGGCCTCATCTTCGGCTTCGGCGTGATGCTCGGGCGCCTCCTCGCGGAAGCGGGCGGCGCGCAGCGAATCGCCCTCACGATGCTTCACGTCTTCGGCAAGAAGCACATGGAATGGGCCGTCGTCTGCTCGGCCTTCATCGTCGGCATCGCGCTCTTCTTTGAAGTGGGCCTCATTCTCCTCATCCCGATCATCTTCGCCATCGCCCGCGAAGCCAAGGTGAGCCCGATGATGCTCTGCGTGCCGATGCTTTCGGGCCTTCTCGTCGCGCACTGCTTCCTCCCGCCGCACCCCGGTCCCACGGTGATCGCCAAGGAATACGGCGCCGACGTCGGCATGGTGCTTCTCTACGGCATGATCGTCGGCATCCCGACCTTCCTCCTCTCGGGCCCCGTCCTCAACCGCTTCTGCCGCAAGCTCGTTCCCGCTGCTTTTGAGAAGGCGGGCGACATCAGCGCGCTCGGATCTACGAAGACCTTCACGGACGCCGAAATGCCGTCCTTCGGGATCTCCTTCATCACGGCGATGCTTCCCGTCATCCTGATGGCGCTCGTCACGATCCTCGAATTCTTCATCACGCCTGAAATGCGCGATCAGTCGATGTTCCTCGAGACCGTCTTCTTCCTCGGGAATTCGACCACCGCCATGCTCGTCTCCATGCTCTTTGCGCTCTACACGATGGGCTATGCCCGCGGCAAGCACATGGATGAGCTCATGAAGACCTGCGGCGCAGGCATCGCGGGCATTGCCGGCCTCCTGCTCATCATCGGCGGCGGCGGCGCCTTCAAGCAGGTGCTGATCGACTCGGGTGCGGGCGCCTACATTGCCGACCTGGTTTCGGGCGAACGCATCAATCCGATCATCCTTGCCTGGGCGATTGCCTCGCTCCTTCGCATCTGCCTCGGCTCCGCGACGGTTGCCGCCATCTCGACCGCGGGTCTCGTGATCCCGATGATTTCCGGGAACCCGGAAGTGAACCTCGCCCTCATCACGCTCGCCACGGGCGCCGGCAGCTCCATCTGCTCGCACGTGAACGACGCGTCTTTCTGGATGATCAAGGAGTTCTTCGGCCTTACGACGAAGGAAACGCTCTGCACGTGGACGCTGATGTCGACCGTCGTTTCGATTCTCGGCCTCGTCTTCCTTCTCCTCGTCGATATGGTGCTCTGATTCAGCATCGGAAGTGCCGCTCGAGCTTTGAGCGGCGCTTCCGGAATCTCAGAACGGCATGGCGGAATTTCTATTTCGTCCGCAGCCTTCAGATCCGGCATCAAGCCTTCTGGAGGCTCTTTTTTGCCCGTTTTCCGCGTTCAGCGGCTCGTTCCCGAGACCGCGTCAGGCTGGAAATTCCTGCAGCACAGGCTAAGGCGAGCACTTTCTATTAAATAGAAGGTGGACTTTCCATTTAATAGAAAGCAGCAATCAGAGGCATCCTGCGTTCACTCTCGTCGCAGGAACGAGCTGACGCAACGAAAAAGCCTTCCGGACATGCATCGCGGAAGGATTTTTTGTGCGAAGGACGGAATCAGGAACTTCGGAAATGAAATTCCAGTCTTTCCATTTTCTTATCAACGCGAGGGCTGGGAGCGCTCGCCGTTCTTGTTGAGTTCGATGATGCGGCGCGTGTCGGCGGCAAGATCCGTAATCTTGAGGGCGTCGTAGCTCTTTGCAATGAGCTCGAGCGCATCGTCGCGCATCGGGGTGTTCTGGAATTCGCGAACGACGCGCTGCGCGCGGTCGATGGCGGCGACATAGGCATGGCGCACGAAGTAGTACTGCGCAGTCTTCAGTTCATGCTCGGCCTGAGCAAGGACGAGACCATGCATGCGGCGGCGGGCTTCGGGCGCAAAGCGGCTGTCGGGATAGCGAAGCGCGAGTTCCTTGAAGGTGTCGAAGGCTTCGCGCGAGGCGTTGGCGTCGCGCTCTGCAAGGTCCTCAGCGGCGAGCTTGTTGAACCAGCTGTCGGTTTCGTTGAGGGTGGCGAGCGCCTTCAGGTACATCACGTAGTCGCTGTTGGCGTGATTGGGGTAGGTGCGCAGGAACCGGTCGGCAGCCTGCACGGCGCCCGGCGCGTCGCCGTCCTTCCAGGTCGCGTAAATGAGTTCGATCTGGGCCTGCTGGGCGTACTGACCGAAGGGATAACGCGCTTCGAGCTTCTGGTAATAGTCCTTAGCCTGCGTCCAGTTGCTATCATCCAAGGCTAATCTGGCTTCGGAGTAAAGCTTGTCGGCGCTCCAGTCGAGCGTCTGGTCTTTATCAAGACTTTGCAGCCAGGAGCAGGAGGCGGTGGCAAACGTAACCGCAGCAAGCGCGGCGCCGCGCATCAGAAGCCTTTTGAAGGAAGTAGCAGATTTCATGACACAGGAAAAGGTCAATTTGGACAGCGAAGATTATAGCGGCGAGGATTTTGAAGACGACGATATGGAAGCGTTTGAAAATGCTTCCGCCGAAGAAAAGACGCTTCCAAAATTTGTGGTTGAAGGATTCTGGGGCGAGCGTCTCGACAAGGTGCTTGCTTCCCTCATGCCCGATGTCTCCCGCGCGCGTCTGCAGAAGATGATTGAGTCGGGCGCCGTCAAGGTGAACGGCGTCGTGGTGGAGAAAATCCGCGCGAAGACGACCGAGGGCGACGAAATCGAGCTCCTCGAGGCGCCCCGCATGGAGGAGGCGCTTGCCTTCGAGCCCCAGGAAGACGTCGAATTCGAGGTGGTCTATGAGGATGATGCCATCATCGTCGTCAATAAGCCTGCCGGCCTCGTCGTGCACCCGGGCGCCGGAAATCCGGACGGCACGCTCATGAACGGACTTCTCTGGCGCTATCCGGAACTGAAGGAAGTACCGCGCGCCGGCATCGTTCATCGTCTTGACCGTGATACGACGGGCCTCATGGTGGTGGCGAGAACGCTCGCCGCGCAGACGAACCTGGTGCGCCAGCTTCAGGAAAGAAGCGTGAAGCGCGAATACTGGGCGATCACCATGGGGTCGGCCGCGCCCGACTTTGTGGTCGACGTGCCGATCGGGCGCGATCCGAGAAGCCGCATTCGCTTCAAGGGCTTCCCGGGCTCTACGGGCGTGAGAGCGAAGCCCGCCCGCACGCGCGTGCGCACGGTCGACTGGTCGAGCGCCGACGGGATCCCGATTTCCTGGGTGGCCTGCCGTCTCGACACGGGCCGCACGCATCAGATCCGCGTCCATCTGACGGGCGAGGACCTCCCCCTGATCGGCGACCAGCTCTATCGCGGCCGCGCCCCCGGGATTGCCGTCAAGATGGAAAATCTCCTCGACTTCCATCGCCAGGCTCTTCATGCATCCCGCCTCGGACTGGTGCATCCGGTGACGGGTGAAGAGATGCAGTGGTTCCGCGAACCTCCCGAGGACATGATTCAACTGATGGACGATCTGGGCTTCGGCCCCTGGGATCGCCCGGTAACTGTATTTGAGCGCGTCTGAAATGTCTCAATTCAAATCTGAACTCGAAAGCGTGAAGCCCGAATGGAAGGGCGGGGCGCCCAAGCACGTGAAGGCCTTCTTTACCTGCCGCACGGGTGGCGTTTCAAGCGGCCCCTGGGGCGGGCCGGAAGGCATCATGGGTCTCAACCTTGCCTTTCATACGGGCGATGTCAGGTCATGCGTCGCAATGAACCGCCGGATTCTCTCGGGGTGCCTTCCCTCGGAGCCGAAGTGGCTCACGCAGGTGCACGGCACGGAAATCCTTCATGCCGACGACGTCGCCGATGCACCTCAGGCAGATGCCTCATGGACGACGACGCCGGGCGTCGTCGCCGTCGTGATGACGGCCGACTGCCTCCCGGTCCTGATTGCGGATCGCGAGGGCCGGATCGTCGCGGCCGTTCATGCCGGCTGGCGGAGCCTCGCCGACGGCATCATTCAGAAGACGGTCGAAAAGCTTCGCGAGGAGCTTAGGGGCCAAGGCGACTTCGCCGTCTGGCTCGGACCCAGGATCGGAAAGGACGAATTCGAAGTGGGCGGGGATGTGCTCGAAGCCATGAAGGCGCATCTTCCTCAGGCGGAAAAGGCCTTCCGGGCGGCGAATCAGCCGGGAAAGTATTTTGCGGACCTCGCGCTCCTCGCGTGCCAGGCGCTCGAAGCTTCCGGAATTCCCGCGGAAAGCATTGCCGACTGCGGTCTCTCAACTTTCGGCGACCCAACGCGCTTCTTTAGCTTCCGCCGCGACGGCGAAAAGTCCGGCCGCCACGCCGCACTCATCTGGATTGAGCCGCAGAATCATCCATAAAGACACAAATTCCGCACCGGACCTCTCTGCAGGAGAGGTCCAATGCGGGTAATATCGCGCGCTCCCGGGACAAGAGACTCCCAAACTCCCAAAAATACTGAAAGGCCCCATAGACCATGACTCGGCATATTCCCGTTGTCGGCTTTGTTTCCCTCGGCTGCCCCAAGGCGCTCGTCGATACGGAGCGCATCGTGACGGAGCTGCGCGCCCGCGGCTATCGCATCGGCTCGACCTACAAGGACGCCGATCTCGTCATCGTCAATACCTGCGGCTTTGTGAATGAGGCCGTGGAAGAGAGTCTCGGCGCGATTTCCGAGGCGCTGAAGGAAAACGGGCACGTGATCGTCTGCGGGTGCCTCGGCGGGCGCAAGGAAGCCGACGGCTCCAACTACGTCCTCGCCCGGATGCCGAAGGTAATCGGCGTCACGGGTCCCGACAGCGTCGACGAAGTGCTCCGCATGGTCGAGGGGGTGCTTCCGCGCCCGCACGACCCCTGGGACGATCTGGTTCCGGCGGCGGGCGTAAGGCTCACGCCCAGGCACTATGCCTACCTCAAGATTTCCGAGGGCTGCAACCATCACTGCACCTTCTGCATCATCCCGAATCTGCGCGGCACGCTCCTTTCGCGCCCGATCGGCGACATCGTGCGCGAGGCGGAAAACCTTAAGGCTGCGGGCGTGAAGGAGCTTCTCGTCATCAGCCAGGACACGGCCGCCTACGGCGTCGACAAGCGCTACAAGCTCGACTTTGCGGGCGGAAGGCCCGTTCACACGCGCCTTCTCGACCTCTGCCGCGAACTCGGGCGCCTCAACATCTGGACGCGCCTCCATTACGTTTATCCGTACCCGAGCGTCGACGACGTGGTGCCGCTCATGGCCGAGGGCCTCGTTCTGCCGTATCTCGACGTGCCCTTCCAGCATGCGCATCCGCGGATCCTGAAGCTCATGAAGCGTCCGGCCTGCGGCGAAAAGAACCTCGAGCGCATTGCTGCCTGGCGAAAGGCCTGCCCGGACATCACGATCCGCTCGACCTTCATTGCGGGCTTCCCCGGAGAGACGGAAGAAGAATTTCAGTATCTCCTCGACTTTCTGAAGGAAGCGGAGCTCGACCGCGTCGGGTGCTTCGCGTATTCACCGGTCGAGGGCGCAAAGGCCAATGACCTTCCCGGGGCGCTCCCCGACGAAGTGCGCGAGGAGCGCCGCCGCCGTCTGATGGAGCTTCAGGCGGAGATTTCCTTAAAGAAGCTCGCCCGCCGCATCGGCAAGGTCGAGGACGTCATCATCGACGAAGAGCCTGATGAGGACGGCGTCGCCGTCGGCCGCACGAAGTCGGATGCCCCCGACATCGACGGCGTCTGCTACGTGACGACGGAGCGGAGCCTTAAGCCCGGCGACATCGTCCGCGTGAAGATCACCGCGAACGAGGAGCACGACCTGATCGGGCGCGAGGCAGCGGAAGAGCCGTAATGCGCTCCTAAACGCTGAAACCTTTTTTGCAGGCTGTTGCAGGTCTAAATTCCGGCAACAGCCTTTTTCCCGCCATTTTTCTAGACTGCATCGGGACAGTTCGATCGGGTGATCAGCAAGCCCGGGACGAATCCCATAGAAGGAGAGGAAAGATGAAGAAGATTTTGATTTTCACAGCGAGCATTGCGCTTCTCGCGGGCGGCCTTGCTGCGTGTCAGAAAACCGAGCCTCAGGCGGGGGCTGGTGCGGCTGAAGCGCCGAAAACGACCGCTGAGGCGCAGACTCAGGCGGCTCCGGCTCAGCCGGGGCGCGGCTGCCTCGCGGTCACGGCGGAGCATCCCTATAACCTGAAGGACATGCGCTTCGATGAGGCCGCTCAGGCGCTGGCGCATGCAACGGGCTGCTTCATTCGCTACGACGATCAGAATCTTTCCGCGCTCAAGATTGCGCCCGTGGAGGGCCGCATGAGCATTCGCGATGCCGTTCAGAAGTCGCTCGAAGGTTCCGCCTATGGCGTGACCTCAGCTACGGATTCAGAGATTGTGGTCGGGAAAAAGGCTCAGTAATCCTTTTTGAGTGAAGCCTGAGAGAAGCGGTCAGTTCGGGGAATCCCGGCTGGCCGTTTTTAATGTTGGAAAAATTTCTACATGTATGTAAGGAAAATTCCAACATATGTATTGTAAAAATTCTTATATAATATAGGAAAAATTCTGATATACATGCAGGCAAAAGCTCTGAGGGCGGAGTCTTCGCCTGCGTCGCAAGGAGCGCTGGATGTACCTTCCGAGAACGATCGAAAAAGAAATCCCTTCGCTTTGTCAGCGCTTCAAGGTATTGCTGACAACAGGCATGCGTCAGGTGGGGAAAAGCACGCTTCTGAGCCACCTTTCTGAGGGAACCCGCGCCTATGTGACGCTTGACGATGCGGAAGAAAGAGAGCTCGCGGAAAATGCGCCCAAGGCTTTTTTCCGCCGTCATCCGCTGCCGCTTTTCATCGACGAGATTCAACGTGCTCCGCAGCTGTTCCTGCAGCTCAAGGCTGAAGTTGACCGCTCCGACTTAATGGGAGCTGCGTGGCTTTCCGGCTCCCAGCGCTTTTCGCTCATGAAGGGCGTAGGCGATTCGCTTGCAGGCCGAATTTTTGAAATACATCTGATGCCTTTGAGCCTCTATGAGAGGTTCGGAAGCGGCCTTCTTCAGAAGCCCTATCTGCCGTCGGAGGAGCCGGCAGAGGTCCTTTCTCACCGATCACCGGAGGAAACCTGGTCGCTCATCTGGCAGGGAGGCTGGCCGGCTGTCATATCGCTTTCATCCAAAGAGCGCACGCAGTTCTACGAAAGCTTTCTTTCGACCTTTCTCGACCGGGATTTGCGGGATCTGGGTTCCATCGAAGACTTGTCCGTTTTCAGGCGCTTCATGAAAGCGCTGGCTTTGAGGACGGGGCAGGAGCTTAGGATCAACAAGCTCTCAGAACTGACGGGCGTAAGCGATCCGACGGTGAAGCGCTGGCTTCGCCTCGCGGAGACGGCAGGCCTCATCTACCTGCTGCCGCCATTCTTTTCCAATAAAACCAAGAGCCTCGTCAAGTCTCCAAAGATATATTTCACCGATACGGGGCTTTGCGCCTGGCTCTGCGGTTTTTCAACTGCAGAAGAGATGCTTCGCGATACCAATGCCGGCGCCTTCTTTGAGACTTTCGTCGTGTCGGAGATTCTCAAAAGCTGGCGGCATAACGGCCTTGAGCCTGAACTCTATTTTTACCGGGATGCGAAGAAGCAGTCTGAAATAGATCTTCTCATTCATGCCGAAGGCAAGTGGCACCCGGTGGAAATCAAGATGAGCGAGCATCCCGAGAGGTCCATGATCCGGCATTTCGGGGAGCTTTCGAACATGGACCTTGAGGTCGGCTGCGGCGCCGTCATCTGCTCGAGCGATTCGGTCCGGTTTCTGAGCGACGACGTTGCGGTGCATTCCGTCTGGAATCTTTGAGCGAAGAGCTGTTGAGTCCCGAGCGCAATGCACGGGATTCTGTCTCTCAATGCCTCTGCGGTATCATCCGTAAATCCGTTCTCAGGCTTCCTTCGTGACGACGGAGGAGGCCTTTCTGGTTTTTCCCATGTCTTCGATGTCCAACCCGATTTCCGTACTGGCAGCCGCCATTCTTGCTGCGGCCGCTTCAGCCGCAGGCGCCGTCTCCCTTGGAGACCTGAATATCCAAAGCATTCCCGGGCAGCCTCTCGATGCAACGCTTGAGGTGAAGGACGTTGATCTCACGATTTCGCCGCTCCTTGTGCGCGTGGCGCCGCCGGCAACGTATCTCCGCGAAGGCGTTCAGTGGCCTCAGGAAGCGCTTGATCTGCGCATGGCGAGGCTTTCGGGAGAACCCTCCACGGTGCGCGTGCGCGTGACCGGAACGCAGAGCCTCAATGCCGGCTTCCCGCTTCTCATCGAGCTCAATGCCGGCGGGAACGTTACGGTGCGCGAATACCGCATCGAACGCACGAACGGATCCTTCAATGTGGTGGCGCTTGCCGAAGAGGCGGCGCGCACGAAGGCCCCGGCGGAAGCGGCGAGCGAAAAGGCGGCGCCCGCACCGGAAGAAAAGCCGGCGGCCGCCGGGAATGCGCCCGCGAGCGTGCCTGAAAGCACGCCAGCAGTCACGCCTCCGGCAGCCGAAAAAGCAAAGCCAGAGGAAACGGTTCAGAAGACGCAGAAGCCCCGCCGCCGCATCGGCCGCGCGGCGCCTCTGGTTGTGCGCGAATATGTGGCCTTGAACGGCTTCAATCCCAATGAGTCCTTCCGCGTCCAGCGCGACATGACGCTCTGGTCGATTGCGAAGCTCTATTGGCCGAGCTATCCGGGAGCGCTTCTCGAGCAGGTCGCCGTGGCGCTCACCGATAAAAATCCGCGCGCCTTTGTGGAAGGCGACCCGTCGCGCATCGTGGTGGGCGAGCTTCTTCAGTCGCCCGCGCAGGATGAAGTCTTTGCAATTGATGCGCTTCAGGCCTTCAGAAAGGTTCATGGGGAAGCGGTCGAGGTCCCCGGTCCCACGCAGAATCTGATCGACGCGCAGAAGGCGTCGCGCGCGGGGGCGGCGGAAGTTGCCGCCGCGCAGTTGGCGGCAAGCTCTAAGGGTGAAAAGCCCGAGGCGGTTGCGGATGCCGGCAGGAAGGCTTTCGCCCAGTGGCAGGCGGAAATCTCCGACCTTGAAGAGGCCCGCGGGGATTCTGCTGCTGCCGCACCGAACATGCCTGAGAAGGCGCCCTCTGCTGAAGGCGAGGGCGTGCAGTCCAAGGGTGTCGTTCAGAAAGACGCGGACGCGCTGACGCCCGAGCCGGCACCTCAGAAGGCCGGGGCAGCCTCCGAACCGCAATCTGCCGGTGAATCGGCGGAAGCCCAAAAAACAGAAGAACCTTTGAAGAGCGCCGCAACAGAAGCGGCCGCCTCCGCTCCTGCGGCTGAAGAAGCACCTCAGAAGGCGGAAGAGAAGACCGCTCAGCCTTCTGAATCTGCTCTCCCGGCAGATGTCGGCAAGGCTGCTGAGGAGTCCTCATCCGGCCCCGCAGGCGCGAGCAAAACTTCCTGGGGCGCGCTCGCCGCATTGGTCATCGCCATTCTGGGCGGACTTCTCTGGTGGCGCCGGCGCGAGGGGGATCACCCCGATCCGGATCACGACGATCAAGGACCTAAGAAAGAGGGCACGATTGCCATTCAGCGAAACGTCCCGCCGACTTCGGAAGCGCAGTTGAAGGCCGTCGACGCCACGATTGACGAGGCAGTGAAGAACGGCACCACCGCGGGCGCAATGGGGGCGGGCGCCATGGCCTATGCTGCGGCCCAGATGGAAGCCGACCGAAAGGCGGGCGAAGGTTCCGGATCTTCAGGAAGTGAGGAATCCGGATCAGCGGACCAGTCGACAGAAAACACGTCGGAAAAAGAGGACGACATGCTGTCCTCCTTTGAGGAAGCGTTGAAGACTCCTCTGGAGATCAAGCCTCAGGCTCCGGAAATGCAGGAGGCGCCTGCTCGCGAAGCGGACGCGCTTCCGACGGAGCCGCTTCAGAATCCGGTGACCTCGCGCCCGGCTCCGGCGGATCAGCCGTGGCTTGCGCCCGATGATGCGGAACTGCCGCCGCTCGAGTCGTCGGAAGTCGAGTCGGCCGAGGAAATCGGAAAGCGCTATCAGGGAGAACTCCCGCCCGCCATTCAGAAGGTGGATCTGAGCCTTGACGACATGAAGGAAGAGGATTCTTCTGAAGGGATGAAGCCGGCGAGAAAACCCTTTGCGGTCCCCGAGCCTTCTCAGGGCTACGTGCCGCCGCTGATGTCGGAACCGGTTCCGGACGCGCAGCCGGAGGAAAAAACTCAAAAGGAAGCTGCAGCAGCTGAAGGCGTCCGTCCGGAAGCGGAACCGAAGCCCGAACCGATACTCGAGCCCGTCGAGCCCCAGCCCGTGGTGCAGCCCGACAAGCAGGAGGCTCAGCAGGAAGCGATCGACGCGAAGCTTTCGCTCGCCGGTTCCTTCATAGGGCTGGGCGCCACGAACGAAGCGCGCGAGCTCCTCGAGGAAGTGAAGAAGAGCGGGTCGGATCGGCAGCGCGAACGCGCGATTCAGCTTCTCGAACGCCTCGGGAGCGCCAAGGCATGACCGCGCGCACCTATGCGCTCGGCATTGAATACTGCGGCACGACCTTCAACGGCTGGCAGGTGCAGCCCGACCGGCCGAGCGTGCAGGCGGCGCTCGAAGAAGCGCTCTCGAACTTTGCCGACCATCCCGTCAGCGTCATCTGCGCGGGCCGCACCGATGCGGGCGTGCATGCGATGCATCAGGTGGTGAGCTTTTCGAGTGAAGCGAAGCGCGCGCCCGAAGGCTGGGTGCGGGGCGTCAATGCGTTTCTCCCGAAAACCGTCGCCGTGCGGTGGGCGAGATGCGTGGCGGACGACTTCCATGCGCGCTTTTCCGCGCGCTCGCGCACCTACGAATACTGGATCAGCAATGACCCGGTGAGGTCGCCCCTCCTCGACACAACGACGGGCTGGGTGTTCCGTCCGCTTGACGAAGAGAAGATGCGCGAGGGGGCGAAGGCGCTCCTCGGCGTTCACGACTTCACGAGCTTTCGCGCGGCCGAATGTCAGGCCAAGACGCCGGTGCGCGAAGTGACGGAACTCTCCATCATCCGCCAGGGATCGCTCATCGGCATCCGCATCTCCGCCAACGCCTTTCTGCAACACATGGTGAGAAACATCGTGGGCGCGCTCATCTATGTAGGCACCGGCCGCGAGGCGCCCGGCTGGATCGCGGAGGTTCTCGCCGCCCGGTCGCGCGAGGTTTCCGCGCCCACTTTCAGTCCCTGCGGCCTTTACCTCACGGGCGTGGGTTATCCGGAGAATCCGGAGCTGCCGCAATATGGCAGAAGCCCGTTTTTCGGGCAGTTCTGACGCTTCGAACGTAAGTCTCGACGCCATCCCGGCCGAGCCAATGAAAACGCCGCTCATCCCGTGGAAATGAGCGGCGTTGATCCTTTTATAAAGGACCGGGAGTCAGGACCCGATTACTGCGCGGTCGCGTTCATCGCCTTATCGATCGAGAACGGCCAGGCCTGATAGCCCGTGCAGTCCAGGAGCTGAATTTCAACGGAGGGCTCCTTCGCCATCCACTTAAATTCAAAGATGGTGGGATTGGGCGCCGTGTTGAAGGCTCCGGTCTTGAGGTCGTACTGAGCGCCGGCAGTGGCGAAGTACATCATGACGGAATCCTTGTCGGCCTGGTATTCCGTAAGGGACGTGACGGCGCTGAAGAGGCTGTGGCCGCGCTCCTTCCCCCACTCCCAGATCTGTTCGACCGTCATCTTCTTCTGGTCGATCTTGTAGATCACGGAGCGCGAGTACTTCATGTCGGGAAGCGCCGGCTGTTCCATGCCGCGGGCGTCGCCGTTGTCAAAGGCGGAGACGTAGATGATGTCGCCCTTGCTCTTCTCGTCGATCTTGAAGGCCGTGTGCTGCGTCCAGGTCCAGTCAAAGCCGCCTTCGCACTTGCTTCCTTCGCACTGGATGGGCTTGCCGTTTGCATCGACGGGCTTCAGGAGGAGCGGTTGGAACTTTTCCTTCCAGCCTTCCGGCGAACCCAGAATCCACTTCACCTTCTTGTCGCGGCCGATCTTGATGATCGCGGACTGGTGACGCGAGGAGATGATGATGGAATCGTCCTCGGGGTCATAGTCGACGGAATTCACGTGCGCCCAGTTGCGGCCCGCACCGGTGCCCACCACATCGCCGAAGTTGTCGGAGGAATCAGCCTTGGCGATCTCTTCTGCGGTGAGAGTCTTCCCGGCCTGCGAGGCATCAATGTTGAGGCAGACGGCGCCCTGGTCGAGGACCTTGAGGACATTGTCGCGATAGGGGTCGAGGATGTCAGCGAGGCGCCATTCCTCAACGACGACGCCGTTCTTGTCGACTTCGGCGATCATGTCGCGGACCGTGCGGACGTGCTTGCCGTCATCGCGCAGGTAGTTCGAGCTCGCCACGCGCAGGAAGTAGTGGCCGTTCTGCGCGTCGTCCATCGAGTGCGAATAGTCGTTGAAGCGAAGCGGCAGGCGGCGGTTGAAGACCTCGCGCCCGAGGATGTCGTACTTGACGTAGGTTTGCCCGAACCCCCAGGTGAGCATGCCGTCGTCATTCTGCTTGAAGCCCATCATGACGCCGGACTTGTAGAGCGACTGGAGGTCGAAGATGGGGTTCGCGAACATGTACCAGCGGATGTCGCCCGCCGTATCGACCACTGCGTTCTGCGGGAAGAAGTTCCACTGGAGCGCCCCGCCCATGGGGTTGTTCCAGACGGCGCGCGTGCCGATGCCGGATTTTTCCGCGAGGTTGTTGACGAAGTAGAGGCGGTCCTTGAATTCCGGATCAACCTTCTTCACCTTGACGCCGAAGAGCGCGTGGCGCTCGGTCGGAATGCCGGCCACTTCCGTGTAGACGGGCGGCGCATAGAGCTGATAGGTGTCCTTGAAGGATTCGGACTTGCCGCGAAGCGTCCGGGTATAGGAGACCTCAACGTGGTTCAGATAATCTGGATAGAGGCCGAAGACGGGGATGCCGCCGTGGGTGAGCAGCTGCGCGCGCGAAACCGTGTACTTGATTTCCTGGCCGTTCGTTTTGGGAACGATGCGCACGGTGACGTCCGAGAGATCGTAGCCGTTGTCGCGGATCACGGCCGTGAGCGGCGCGATCTCATAGGGATTCATCATGACTTCGCCGAGGTGGCCCTGCATGATGTAGTTGGTGTGCGGGCCCGAGGCGCCGCCCATGGCGAATGCGGCTGCCGGAATGGCGAGCGCCATGCTTGCGCACAGGATGGAGTGCTTAAGCTTCATGGAATTTTCCTCAAAAAACTGCCGGATGGAGGCGCGCACCAGAATTGTGCAAACCTAATGGCAATAACTCAGTCTAGAAAGGAGCCTCTCCTTGCCTCTACGCATGCTTCTACCAGAGCGGTCAAAGATTTAGGATGGAGTCCTTCCATATTCATGAACGATGCGGCCTGAATGCGCTGTGCATGCTTTAAAAGGCATGGATAGAACGGAAAAATTGAACGATATTTAGTAAACAAGCGAATGCTCTGAACAAGTATTCGCGGATGGTCACGCTTTTGTTCTCTCTTTTGGGCGCCCGATAGGCTCATCCGCCTCTCCGGGGAGAAACCCAGGAGACCTTTTTTGGCTGTTCTTTCTGCAGGCGGGTCATCATCCATCGAAAGCGCCCTGATGGACTTATTGCAAATAACCGGCTGCCGGGCGGGAAGACCGGTGTTTTGAGCCGCATCGTCGTCAGAATTTCCGCGGCATCGGCTGAAAGCCGTAGCCCAAGAATGCGAAGAGGGCATGGGGAAGATCAGAGCGCGCCTCGTATAATTTTCAATTCGGATTACTTTTCTCAAGGCTTCTCATGAGCTGGCTTAACCACATTCTTCCCAAGATCAAGCGCGAAGAGGCGCCCACCGCCAAAAAGACGAGCGTCGTGCCCGAAGGCGTATGGACGAAGTGTCCGGGATGCGAGCAGCCGCTTTATACCGAAGAGCTCGACAGGAGCCTGCGCGTCTGTCCCAAGTGCGGGTACCACTTCCGCATGGGCGCGCGCGTGCGTCTTCTCTCCTTCCTGGATCCGGGGTCCGCGATTGAGATCGGTTCGGAAGTCCGTGCCCGGGATCCCCTCGGATTCGTCGACAGCAAGCCCTATCCGAAGCGCCATGAAGCGGCAGAAGCCGCTACGGGCGAAACTGATGCGCTCGTCGTGATGTCGGGGACGCTGCGCCGCGAGCCGATGGTGGCCGCGGCCTTTGAGTTCCGCTTCATGGGGGGCTCGATGGGAAGCGTCGTGGGCGAACGCTTTGCGCTCGGCGCTGAGGAAGCCATCCGCCGCCGCTGCCCCTTCGTGGTCTTTACGGCCTCGGGCGGCGCGCGCATGCATGAGGGCCTGGTTTCCCTCTACCAGATGACGAAGACGACGGCGGCGGCGAGAAAGCTCGCCGATGCGGGGCTTCCCTTCATCACGGTGCTTACGGACCCGACGATGGGGGGCGTCTCCGCCTCCTTCGCCTTCATCGGCGACGTCGTGATTGCCGAGCCCAAGGCGCTCATCGGCTTTGCCGGTCCGCGCGTCATCGAGCAGACGGTGCGCGAGAAGCTCCCGGAGGGCTTCCAGCGTTCGGAATTCCTTCTGCGCACGGGTCAGATCGACCAGATCGTTGATCGCCGGGAACTGCGCGCACGCATTTCCGTGCTGACGCAGCTTCTTATGAAGAAGCAGCCTGTAAACGGCATCTGATTGCCGTCTGAAGGCGCAGAATAGGTATTCCGTCGTCCTTCCTCTGAACCGGCTTTCTATTCTCAAGCCCGCTCTCCGCTAGAGGAAGGCGGGCTTGAATCTTTTGTTTTTCCCATAAGGTGCAGCGCAACATGCCTGAGACGATCTCCACGCTCGAGGACTGGCTCGACTACATTGAAAAGCTCCACGCAAAGCCGATTGATCTCGGGCTCGACCGCATGAAGGAAATGATCAGGAGGCTCGGCATTGGCTTTGCGTCCCCCGTCATTACCGTTGCGGGCACGAACGGGAAGGGCTCGACCTGCACCTTCATCGAAACGATCTTTCGGGAAGCGGGCTTCCGCACGGCGCTTCATACGTCGCCCCACCTTCTGCGCTTCAATGAGCGCGCGCTTCTGAACGGCCGCGAAATCGATGATGATTCGCTCATCCGCGCCTTCCGCGAGGTCGAAGAAGCCCGCGCCGGGATGCCGCTCACCTATTTTGAATTCACGGGGCTCGGCATTCTGAAATGCTTTCAGGATGCGAAGCCCGACGTCGTGATTCTGGAAATCGGCTTGGGCGGCCGGCTCGACGCCGTCAATGCCGTTGACCCGGATGTCTCCGTGGTCGCCGCCGTCGGCATCGACCATACGGCGTTCTTAGGCGACACGCGCGAAAAGATCGGGCTTGAAAAGGCGCACATTTTCAGAAGCGGGCGGCCGGCGATTTGTTCTGACCCGGAACCTCCGCAGAGCTTGATTCAATACGCGCATGAAATCGGCGCGAAGCTTTCGCTCATCAACCGCGACTTCCAGGTGACCGAGCATGAAGACGGGTCATTCCGTTTTTCCGGCGCAGAGGGAACGCTCGAGCTTCCGCGGCCGGGGCTCGCGGGCGAAAACCAATACCGCAATGCGGCGGGCGCCATTGCCGCTGTGCTGGCGCTCAAAGAACGCCTCCCCGTCGACGGGGAAGCCTTTGCCAGGGGCATCGCCCGGGCGCGCATCACGGCTCGCTTCGAGCGGGTTGCGGATGTTCCCTGCGAGACGATTCTCGATGTGGGGCACAACCCTCAGGCGGCGGAGGTGCTCGCCGACAATCTCCGTCGCTATAAGCGCCCCGGAGCGCTGACGCTCGCCGTCTTCGGGATGCTCACTGACAAGGACCGCGCGCGGGTCACGGCGACGCTGGCGCCCGAAATCGACGAATGGTTCTACGCGGGACTTCCCGGACCGCGCGGGGGCGAAGCGGCGCTCCTTGCGCCGTTCCTTGAGGCAGCCGGCGCTGCGCCCTCCGCAATGACGCCCTCAGAGACCGTTCCGCAGGCGCTCGAAAAAGCAAGAGCCCGGGCGCGGGAACTGAAGGAAGCGGGGCGGGACGTGCGGATCATCATCTTCGGATCCTTTGTGACGGTGGGTGAAGCGCTCGCGTGCCTCGCCCGCGAAGGCATCCGTCGGTGACGGGAGCTGTCCGGAAAAAGCGAAGAGGAATTCCGTTTCGAATTGTTCCGTCCGGCGGCTTCTCAGGAAGACTGCAACTTTTCGCCTGATAGAATTTTCTGATGCATTTGCCCGGCATTTCCCGAAAAGGCTTTTCCCATGTCATTCTTTAATCCCTTCCGGAAAAACAATCGCCCGCAGGGCGTGAAGCTCTCGGAACTTAATCAGGAATCCGCTGCCGGAGAAGATGCCGGCGGCAATCCGCCGGAACGTCGGGAACCGAGCTTTGGCGGAGCGTCTCGCGAAGCTTCTGCACCGCCCGCCTTTCAGCCGGCTGATGCAAACCCTCCGGCCTTCACTTTTGCAGAACCGGAATCCGAAGGGCCTAAGGTTCAGCCGGTTCAGCCGGAGCCTCCGAAGATTCCTTCCGCAGAAGCGAAAAAGCCCGCTCCCTGGGATCCGTACGGCATTGAAACGGTAAAGAACGAACCGGTCATGAGTCCCGAACCTGCGGCCGCTCCTCAGGGGACGCCTCCCGAGCAGCCCTACGAGGCGTCTCAGCCTGAGCCGCTGCCGTCCGTCTCTGCGGTTCCGGAACCCATTCGCGAAACCGTGGAAGCGCCGATCCCGGAAGGCGAGGTGAAGGCTCAGGTTCGCGTTCCTGAAGCTGAGGCTCCCGTTTCTCAGGCTACCTCCGAGCCTCCCCTTTCAGACGAGCCGGTCATGCGGCCGGTGCCGCGCGCTCAGGCCGCGCAGCAGAGAAGAGAGGAGCCGCCGAAGCCGCGCATCCCGACCGATGCTGAAATTCTTGCCCGCCGCCGCACGAAGCACCGTCTTGTGGGCGCTGCCGCCATTCTGATGGCGGTGGTGGTGGCTGCTCCCTTCATTCTCGACAGCGATCCGCCGATTGACGATTCCGGCATGAAGAACGTCCGCATGGAGATTCCGAAGGAAACCGAAACGAGTACGGCGATCAATACGGCCGACGCGCAGAAGAAGCCCGAGAAGGCGGAAGTGAACGTCTCCGATACGACGATGGGAAGCCGCGGCTCGACCGCACAGGCCAATCTCGCCCGCGAGGCGCAGATGAAGGCTCCTCCCGCGCCTGAAAAGAAGGCGGAAGGGGTTTCTGAAAAGAAGCCTGAGGCAGCCAAGAAGCCGGCGCCTGAAGTCGTCAAGAAGCCGCAGCCCAAATCCGCCGGCATTACGCCTCCCACAGGAAAGGGCTGGTACGTTCAGGTGCTCGCTACCGGGAATGAAGAGGCCGCCGAGCGGACGGTCCGCAAAATGGCGCTTCTCGGACTCCCCGCCTATAAGACGAAGGAAGGCGGCAATCTCTGGAAGGTCCGGGCAGGCCTCTACGGCACGCGAAAGGAGGCTGAAGGCGCTATCGGTACGATCGTTCTCAACGGAGTTGCGCAGAAGCCCTACGTTTCCAAACAGTAGCGGATCCGTTTTTCAGTACAATGACGAGCTTCTAGGGGGAGTCCCGCAGAGAAAGGACTTCCCCGCATCGGATTCGCGTGCAGACAGAGACTTTCGACTCCTGCTGCGCCAACGTTTTCAGACATATGACCGAAATTGACTGGATCATCATCGCGCTCCTCGCACTCTCGACCATTGTCGGCATCATGCGCGGCGTCATGCGCGAAGTGCTCGCCATCGCGGGCTGGGTGATCGGCATTCTCCTCGCGATGAATTTTTCGGCCGATCTTGCCGAACACATTCCGCTCGAAAGCATCGGGTGGATTCCGCGCGTGATGATCGCCGCGGTGCTCATCATTGTCGCCGTCCTCTTTATCTGCGGACTCATCGGCATGCTGATCCGCAAGATGCTTGAAGTCGCCGCCATCACTTTCGAAGACCGTGCGCTCGGAGCCGTATTCGGACTCGTGCGCGGCATCGTGGTGGTCTGCGCCTGCGTCTTCCTATTCGGCATGCCCGCAAGCATTCACGGCAGCCGTATGTGGCAGCAGTCCGTACTGATCGGACCGGCCGAAACGCTTATTGACTGGTCGCTCCCGTACCTCCCGAAATGGCTTTCCGACATGCGCGCCACGTCGCGCGCCTGATGGCCCGAAGGGAATCGAGCAAAGCGCCATGATGGATTTCAAACAAAGCCGCTCCGGACTTCAGTCAGGGCGGCTTTGTACATTCTGAATTTTTGAAGTTTTCTTTTTTCGTTTTTCCCCTCAGCGAGGTTTGAACAGCCATGTGCGGCGTAGTCGCTCTTCTCTCCAACGAACCGGTCAATCAGCGCCTCTATGATGCGCTCCTTCTGCTGCAGCATCGCGGCCAGGACGCAGCCGGTATTGCCACGCTCGACGGCCTGCAGTTCCACATGCATAAGGCCATGGGGCTCGTGCGCGACATCTTCCGCACGCGCAACATGCGCGATCTGACGGGCAATGTGGGCGTGGGCCACGTGCGCTACCCCACCCAGGGGTGCGCAAGCTCGAACCAGGAGTCGCAGCCCTTCTACGTGAATGCGCCTTTCGGCATCATGTTCGCCCACAACGGCAACCTCACGAATGCTGAGGAATTGAAGCAGGAGCTCTACGAGACCGATCGCCGCCACATCAATACAACGAGCGACTCTGAAGTCCTCCTCAATGTGCTCGCGAACGAAATCTCGCGCGTGACGGCCGACAGAAAGCTCGATGCGGACGGGATCTTTGAAGCGGTTTCGGCCGTTCACCGCCGCGTGCGCGGCTCCTACGCCGTCGTGGCGCTCATCGCCGGCAAGGGCCTTCTCGCCTTCCGCGACCCGCACGGCATTCGTCCCCTCTGCTTCGGCTCCAACGTCACCGCGACGGGCGAGAAGGAATGGATGGTGAGCTCGGAATCCGTCACGATGGTGGGCCTCGGCTTCAAGCTCGAGCGCGACGTCGCGCCGGGCGAAGCAATCTGGTTCGACTTCAAGGGCAATGTCGAGACCCGTCAGTGCGCGGAGCACGCGGTCGCGAATCCCTGCGCCTTCGAATACGTCTACTTCGCCCGCCCGGATTCCGTGATCGACGGCATCAGCGTCTACGGCGCCCGTCTCAATCTCGGCGTCTACCTTGCGAAGACCGTCGCTGAGGAACTGAACCTCATGGACGTCGACGTCGTCATGCCGATTCCGGACAGCTCCCGCCCCTGCGCGCAGGAGCTCGCGAAGCAGCTGCGTCTTCCCTACCGCGAGGGCTTCATCAAGAACCGCTACGTGGGCCGCACCTTCATCATGCCGGGTCAGGCCGTACGCAAGAAGTCGGTTCGTCAGAAGCTCAACGCCATGCCCGTGGAGTTTGAAGGCAAGAACCTCCTTCTCGTCGACGACTCCATCGTGCGCGGCACGACCATGAAGGAAATCGTCCGCATGGCCCGCGAATCGGGCGCGAAGAAGGTCTTCGTCGCTTCGTCCGCGCCGCGCGTGATGTTCCCGAACGTTTACGGCATCGACATGCCGACCAAGTCCGAACTCATCTGCGGCGACGGCAAGGACGCCGAAGCCGTGGCGAAGGAGCTCGGCGCCGACAAGGTGATCTTCCAGTCGATCGACGGCCTGAAGAACGCGCTCCATGACCTCAATCCCAACATCCCCGCCTTTGACTGCTCGTGCTTCGACGGCGTCTACGTGACGGGCGACGTGACGGAAGCCTACCTCGAAAAGCTCGGCAAAGCCGGGAAGGCCGCGGCGAAGGAAAATGACGAGGACGACGCGCAGGCGGGCAACGTTGAATAAGACGGCGGCCGGCTGAAATCCTCAAAGCATCTAGCGTTCGGGCGGACTTTCTCAAAAGGGAAGGCCGCCCGAATTGTTTTATCCGGGGTCAACCTTTTTTGGTGATTGAGCTCGCAGGTTTTCATCCTGAATGCTTCGAAAAAATAGAAAACTATTTTTTCTAACAGCTACATAATTTGTAGCTACACTTACTGTAGCTACAATGAGTGTAGCTACAAGTAATGAAGCAATTGGTTCGATATGAAGTTCTACGGCAGAGACCAGGAGATAGCGGCGCTCACGAATGAGCTCCGGCTTGCAGAAACGTCTTCCCGACTGGCGGTTATCACCGGAAGACGGCGTGTGGGCAAAACCAAATTAATTCTGAAGGTTGCCGAAGAGAGCGGCCGGCCCATGCTTTATTTCCTTTGCCGGAGGCGCTATGCAGAAGAAGAACTCGCTCAAATCTGGCTCGATGATGTAAGAGAAACATTTGGCCTTGATGAAGAGGATGGTCCGCGTCGACTCAAGCTCGCTGAAGTCGTCCGTTTCGTGATGAAGCTTTCCCGGGAGAAGCCCTGTGTTCTGATTCTTGACGAATGCCAGGAGCTTGACTACGTGGCTCCGTCGTTCTGGGCAGACCTTCAGGGCGTCTGGGACCGGGAGAAGGACAATTCCCGGCTGCTCCTGATGATGAGTGGCTCCATCGCTGCTGCCATTCGGCATATTTTTGATGATGCGAGCGAACCGCTTTTCGGACGACAGGATCTTGCGCTCACGCTGAGGCCTTTTGGCCCGAAGCTTCTCAAGGAAATCTTTCTCGATCTCCGGCCTCAGGGAACGCCGGAGGATCTCCTCACCTTCTATGCCGTTACGGGCGGCGTCGCACGCTATGTCGCCTGTCTGGCCGATACGGTCCCGCTGACGCAGAATGATATGGTGAATCTGATTTTTTCCGAAAGCGGTTATTTCCTTCGAACAGACGGCGCAACGCTACTCGCGAATGAATTGCGGGTGGAGTCCGCCATCTACGAAAGAATTCTGCGGGCAGTCGCCAGGGGTTCTGCGACATGGAATGAGATTGCGGACCAGCTCGGCGGAAAGAACATCGCCGGCTACATGGATCGCCTCGAGAAGCAGTACGGACTTATCCGGAAATACAGTCCGATGTTCTCTGAGAGTTCCCGCGGCGTGCGCTACGGAATCGCGGATCCCTATTTCCGCTTCTGGTTCCGGTTCATTGAACCCGTTCAATACCAATCGCTGGCTGCGCGCGGGAACTGGGAGGCATTACGGGCCATCTGTCTTGATGCGCTCAATCAATACACCGGCCGCACGCTGGAAGACTGGTATCACGATCTTTTCGGCGCGAGTCCGAAGTGGACGCGGACGGGCCGCTGGTGGGATCGGCGGGGCGAAAATGAAATCGACCTGATTGCGCTCAACGATCTCACGGGAAAGGCGGTCATTGCGGAGATCAAGAGAAATGCCGATAAGATCGATATGAGAGTCCTTGCGGGCAAGGCTGCTGCTTTTGAAAAAGCCGAGGGGAGAAATTTGAAGAAATACGATCGCCCGGAACTTCTGGGGCTGTCGCTCTCGAATCTCCTCGAGGAGCACCCGGCGCAAGAATAAAGAAAAGCCGGCATGCTTCATGCTGCCGGCTTTTCCTCAAGGCGCAGGTTAATGCTGAGGCGGCGCAGGAGGCGTCGTGGGGCTCGATCCCATGATGGTTTCCCAACCGAGCGGGCAGGAGCGCACCGACGGGTAGTAGCCCTGTTCGGAATTGCACCAGTACCAGGGGTAGCTCGCGGGGGGAACCGCGCTTGTCGTTCCTCCCGAACCTGCAGGAACAGGAACCTCAACAATGCGTTCCACGACGCGGGGTTCGCGCGGGTACGTCATCGTGCCCACCACGATGCCTGTTGTGAGCGCCGGTCCCCAGAAGCCCCAGCTTTGATACCAGCGGGGGCGGTGATGGAAGGGACGGGGCGGCGGCGGAGCGGGACGAAAGCCCGGACCGCCCGGATGATGAAAGCCCGGTCCCCCATGACCGCCGGGAGGCGGAGGCGGCGGTGCAGCGGATGCCGCAACCGATGCGCCGAGAAGCATCGCTGCTGCGGAAAGCGAGATGAGCATTTTCGAGAACGACATGGCTCAAACTCCTTCTGAAAAAATTCTCAACGTGATCCTGAAGATCCGGAACGACGGCTTCGCCGCTACCAATGGTGCGGTCCGGGAGGCGGTGCCGGACGGTATGCGGGCCCGGGATGATGCAACGGATCCGGCCGCGGCCCATAGTGCGGCGGCGCGGGATGGTGCGGAGCGGGGGCCGGCCGATGGTGCGTCGGCGCGACGACGCAGGCGGTGAGCGAGGTGCTCGCCATCACCGCAAGCGCAGCAGTACCGAGCAGTCGGACGATCGAACGTCTTTTCTCTCTCGAAACGGGTGTCATCGGCGTGCCTCCTCAAAAAAGTGCCGGAAAAGGAAATGCCTTTCCTGTTATCCAAGGCTATCACTCCGATAGGTCCGCAAATTTGAAAGAGTGTTTCCTGGAGGAGCCTCTTTGTGAAGACTTGTGGATCCCGTTCTCCCCGCCGATTCCGGAGTTTCTCAACTACTGGCGCTTGACGACGAGGGTTCGCGTGGTGCTTCTCCCGAGGTCGTCCGTTGCCGTGAGGCGGTGCGTGCCGGGAGCTGCGCGCCATTCGAGGGGCTTACCTGTCGGCGAGACGCCGAGGAAGGTATTCCCCGAATACCAGTAAACGAATTTGGCATCCGGGTCGGTTCCGGCACGCAGAAGCGTTCTTGCCGTTCCGGCGCTTCCGACGGCATAGAGCACCGCGCCCTCGCGGGGCGACACGATGGAGGGAGGCCTTCCGCCGGGGACCCCGGAGACGGCTTCGCAGCCCGCCTCATAGGGCGGCGGCGGGCGCTTCACAATGCCGGCCTCGAGAAAGACTTTCTGGAAGTGCGTGGGCCAGAATTCCCAGACGACCTTTTTGACCCCGGGACCCGCCGCGCAGGCGCGCAGTCCCGTCGATTCCCGCACGAGAATCTCGCGGAAGACGCCCGTGCTTTTGACGGAGGTTTTCCCGGGAAGAATCCAGGAGAGCGTTTTCTCCGGACAGAGCGAGGTGTCGAGCTCGCCGGTTGCCGTGCAGACGGTTTCTCTTGCGACCCGAAGCTTCTTCTCGTCAATTTCGTCCTGCGGGATCTTTGCGGCCGGCCAGTCGAAGGACGGGTCTGATGCAATCCGTGCAGCGGCGGCCTTGAAGAGCGGCGCGGCGAGCGCCGCACCCTGAAGCTGCGGGTTGGGCGCGCCCGAGAAGTTCCCGAGCCAGGCCACGATCACATAGGGAACCCGCGGTCCAGGCGTCCCGCCAACCGTTGCTCGTTCCCGTTTTGTAAAGAAGCTCGCGCTTCGCGCCTCCGGCAGTAATGAATTCGCCGCGTGAGGCGAGCATGCGTTTGAGCACAAAGACGGCTTCAGGCGAAAGGACGGAACCTTCGGCTTCGGCGCGTTCGTTCTGAAGAATCCGGACGGGGCGCAGGAGCGCATCGTCGGCGAGCATCGCGTAGAGCTTTGCGAGGTCGCCCATCGTGACTTCAGCGCCTCCGAGCACGATCGAGAGCCCGTACCAGCTCTTCTCGTGGGGAAGCTTCACGCCGGACTTTTGAAGAAGTTCGTAGAGTCCGGGATTGAGCTGACGTTCGAGCTCTGCCGCCGGGAGGTTTCGCGAGAGCACGAGTGCATCCTCGGCAGACAACGGCCCGCGGAAGCTTCCGTCCGCGTTTTCCGGGGCCCATCCGCCAAAGCTCTGCGGCCGGTCGATGAGAACGGTCTTTTCGTGAATGAGCCCCTGATCGAGCGCGAGGCCGTAGACAAACGGCTTCAAGGTTGAGCCCGGGCTTCGCTTCGCATTCCAGGCGTTCACCTCGCCCGCAATCGAGGCATCCGACCAGTCGGCCGACCCTACGAGCGCGATGAGGGAGCGGTCGCGGGAGTCGACCACGGCGAGCGCCGCATTTCTGACGCCCCAGGGCTTCAAACGCGCAATGGTTTCACGGACGAGCGACTCCATGGAGGACTGGAGGGCAATGCGCAGCGTTCCCCGGACCGGTCCGCCCTTTGATTTCTGGAGCACCATCCGCGAATAGTGGGGAGCCAGCATCGGAAGGCTTTCGGGTTCAAATACCTCGATCGAAGCTCGGACGGGTTCGGAGAGGCGTTCATTCATCGCTCCCGCACGGATCATCGCGAGCCCCAAACGGATTCGCGCGTCGTCAAGATTCGTATTCCCGGCCGCCATGGGGCGGCGCTTCACGGGGTTCTGCGGGATGACGGCGAGGCTTGCGGCCTCAGCAGCCGAGAGCATGGAGGGGGGCTTATGGAACCACACGCGGGAGGCAGCGCCCGCGCCCTCGACGTTTCCGCCATAAGGCGCGAGATTGAGGTAGGCCTCGAGGATTTCGTCCTTCGAGTAGTGCGTTTCATAGCGAAGCGCATGCCAGATCTGCCGGATTTTGCCTTCGAAGGTATTGGTCCTGAGCTTCAGCCTCATGCGGGCGAGCTGCATCGTGATCGTGCTCGCGCCCATGCGGCGCGAGCCCATCAGCGTTTCCATGCCGGCGCGTACGATGGAGCCGGGATTGACGCCCTTGTGGCTCCGGAAGAGCCGGTCCTCGTAAAAGAGCGTTGCGTCGATGAGCTTCGGATCAATCTGCGCGAGCGGGGTCTTTACGCGATAGATCCCGTCCTTCGCAGGCGTGAGCCTCAGGAGCTCCCCTTCCGCAGAGTAGACGGCCGGAGAGAAATCGATCCCGTCAAGAAGCGGCGGCGCGGGCGAGCGCCCCGCCATCTGCCAGACGACGTTTGCGCCGCCGACAACAATGACGCCGACAATGGCCGCGGAGAGTATGAAGGCCGTCGTGCGGCGCAGAAACCGCACGGGTTTGCTTTCGCTCTTCGGCTTTGTCCGGGGCTGAGGCGTCTGCGCGGTTGCCTGCGGTTCTTCCTGGGAATCGTTTCTCGGGGCTTCAGCCATCAGTCATCTCCATCGGGAGCGGAGGGAGTGTTCCCGGGCGCTGTGTTCGCCGTTTCAGGTGCCAGGGATGCGGCACTCTGAGGCACTCTATTTTCGGACGGCTGAGTGCTTTGAGATGGGAGCGGCGCTGCGCTCATGTCTCTCGACGCGGAAGCTGCGGCCGAGGCTGCGTCGGGGAGCTTCACGGGATTCCCTTCTGAATCGAGAATGGTGAGCTTCCCGGAAGCGCCTCTGGCGCGAAGAAGCGGGCGCGAGAGCGACTGCGCCTCAACGGGCGGCACCGTAAATTCGCCGGGCGTTGCGGCGCGCACCGTATAGGTGAAGGTGACGGGACTCCAGCTCGAAAGTTCGGGCGAGAGCCAGGTCATCCGCTCCTCAGAGCGCAGGAACTTCGGAGCCCCGTCCGGTCCCGTGCCGGGGTTCATCGCATAGGCGAGGCCGCCCGGCAGCAGATCCGTGAGCGCAATGTCCATGAGGCCTTCCTCGCCCGCATAGGCGCGAAGCTTTACGCGCACGGTGATCTTTTCGCCCGCGCGGAACCGGGTCGAGGGTTTGCCGTCTTCGCCGAGGTACGTGCGCTCGACTTCAAGTCCCGATTTTTCGGCGGGAGACGCCTTGTCGTCGGGGAGCCGCACCCATCCGGTCTGTTCGCCCTGCCACCAGAGGAAGGAGGACCGGGCGGCGCCCGACACTTCCGCTGCGATGCATCCCGGAGCCTCGAGCAGAGCGCCCGCGGGGGCGGTGGTGAGGACATCTCTGTCGTCGGGGAAGCCCGCTGTGCGCTTCACGCAGACGAGGGTCAGCCCGGCATCGTCATCGGATTTTTCAGCATCCGTGGCGCCCCCGATCGAGGGCTCCATCATGGTCATGGCGGCAGCGCCCGCGTAGAGGGCGTCGAAGGTGCCGCGTTTGAGCGCCCCGGCAAAGTCGTCGACGGCAAGGGACGAGAGGAATTTCGCGGAACTCTTCTGCGTGAGGCCGCTCGCCGCGAGCGCCTGGGCGGCAAGGGCCGTTGCGGTTTCAGGCGTCCACGCGCCGCCGGCGCGTGCAGTGGAAATGGTGCCGGAAAGGAGCTCCTCCGCTTCAGCACGCATTCTGAGGTGCTGGTAGGAGGCCGCAAGGAACGCGGCGGCGGCATCCCGCTTCCAGTCGGGGAAGCGCTCTTCCATCGAGGCGCGAAGCGTTTCGAGGTACTCCGTCGTCATCGTGCCTTCGCGGGTGAGCACCCAGAGCGCATAGGCCTTGGTGCGCGCGTCGTCGATGGTCTGGGGATCTTCCGTGACGGTGCGCATCAGGCGCTCCTTCACGCTGCGCATCAGCTCCGGGGGTACGCCCGTCGTGCGGGCGGCCGCAAGCAGGTAGTCGAGCGACCAGGCCGTGAGGTACGGGTTCGCCGGCATCCAGGGAAAGCCCCGGATGCCTTCCCAGGAGAGCGCTCCCTCAATAGCGGAGAGCGCTTTTTCGGCGCGCGCTTTCGTGAGTTCCGCGAGCTTCGCTGCAGCCTTTTCGGGCGTTTCGCCCAGGGGTACGAACCGGGCGGCATCCGGGTTGGCGGCGAGGAGCACGAGGGGAAGCGCCGCGGCAATCGCATCCGCGGGCTGGTTCCAGTCGCGGTTCGCAAAGGGGAGCCCAAGTTGAAGGACGAGGGTCGCCGGAACCGCCGACACCATGAAGCGCGTCTGCGATTCGTTGGGGTAAAGCTCGTTGGGAAGCTGGAGGAGCGGGCTCCCGTCTTCCGCATTCCCTTCGATTCTCCCGCCATAAATGCGGGTGGATTTGACGGAAGCCGGACGAACGCCGATTTCCAGAGTGCGCTCTGTCTTGGCGTTTTCAGTCTGAGCGCGGAAAGTGACCTGCACGGTCCCGGGGGCGGCAGGCGCCTGGGCGACCGAGGTTGCAACCTTGCCGCCCTTTTCCGGGAAGGTGATGGGGATTGCGGCCGAGGCGGGCGTGAGCGCCTCGGAGCTGATCTCGAGCGCGCCGGAGGCTGTCGGAGTCTCCGGCGTCACCGTCGCGCCGAGAGCGAAGATGTCGCCCGGCGACACGGCTGCCGGGAGAATCGGCTCGATCACGAGGGGTTCGGCAATAGCGGCCGAGGCTTCGCCGGCGCCCGCTTCATTCTCGGAAGCACCCACGGCAAAGATGCGGATGCGGCCGTTGAAGCCTTCCGGCAGCGTCGCCTCAATGGTTCTGGCTTCGGGTCCGGCTTCCACCAGACCGCCCCACCAGACGGCGGAATCCCCAAGCGTTCTCGCGAAGGGGTTTCCGAACCCGGCCGCCATCTTGGCCGATTCTACAAAGTCGCCGCCGAAGGGTGCGGTAAGGTCTGCCGCCGCACTCGCGTCCGGCATCAGAAGCGACAGGGTTTCGCGGGTTTCGACTTCAAGCGCCCGGTCTTCGATGAGAGCCTTCAGGGGGTTCGGAGCCGGATAGTTGGTAAGCGAAAGAATTCCGGCGTCCGCCGCCCAGAGGAAGACGCGGGAGGGTTTATCCGCCTTGAGCGTTATCGGAATGGTCTTCGCGCTCCCGAGCTTTTCCGGTACGGAAACATCGATCTGAAGGCGCTTTTCCTTCGTGTTGAGAAGAACCGGAATCGCCGTTTCAGCGAAGCCCCTCAGGAACTTCTTGGCCGCATCCTGACCGCGAACGAGCGACACGCGAAGCCACGCGCGGCCGGAGAACCCTTCCGGGGCGTCGACCTCAATCAGGTTGTCGCCCGACTTGACGGCAGTCCAGCGGGACGAGATGACGTTGGCGGATTCAAAAGTAATGAGCGCAAAGCCCGAGAAGGGAGAGAGGAGCGAGAGCCTCGCCTTGTCGCCAGCTTCGAGCGTCGTCTTCTCAAGGCGCGCGCGCATTTCCGCAGCGGGGAGTTCCTCGGACGCGGCTTTCTCGAGCGTGTTCCCCGCCGTGTTGTAGGGAAGCGTGAGCAGAAGCGTTCCATCCTCTCGCGTCACGCGAATCAGCCATTCGCCGGGTTCGCGGGTGTTGAGCGGAAGCACGGCTTCGCCCGACGCATCAGTCGTGAGGTCAACCGTTGCCGTTGTTTCAGACAGAGGCGCGTCGCTGTAGGTGAGGCGCCCGGAGCCGTCGGCCGTGAGCTCCGTCACATAATGCGTGCGGCTGATTTCAGCGCGAAGCTTTTCACCCGCCTTCTTTTCGAGGTGCCGGTCAACCGCAATGAAGCGCACCTCCGCCGGGTCGCCGGCAAGGAGGAAGTTCATGGGCTGGGGCGTTTTGTCGAGCTTCCAGCCAAGCGCCAGTTCCCCCCGCGAGAGGAGGAAATTGAAGCGTTCGGAAACGGCTTCGCCGCCTTCGGATTCAAAGCCCGTGAGGGAAACCTCTGCGCGCGCGAAGCCCGGAATCGTGAGGCTTCCGAGCGGCAGCGTGAGCTCTGCGTCGCCCGCGCCGGTGGTTTTGACGGCGGGAACGGCAAGGCGCTTTCCGGCATTCCGGTTGTTTTCGAATCCTCCCGCAGGAGATTCGAAGGTCCAGCCCTCGAACCCCGGGAGCGTCGTGCTTGAAACCGGGTTGACGACGACTTCGCCCTCAATCCGGCGGCCTTCGGCGCCGGCCCCAAAGAGGCTCGTGAGCTTCGCGGGGACGTGAATGTCGCTCGGCGCTACCCACCCGGCTTTGGCTTCCGCGGCCGGGAGTTCAGCCGTGAGCGAAAGCGTTTCGGGTGCAAAGTCGGCGATGAAGAGCGTCGTTGTCGAGAGCGCGGCGTCGCCGCCCGCTGCAAAGACGTCCATCTTGATGCGTCCCGGGAGCGTGCCCTCCGGAATTGTCCAGTCGAAGTCGGCAAGTCCCTCGGGCGAGAGCTTCACCTGGCGCTTCTCGACCACTTTCCCCGCGTCATTGGTGAGCTTCACTTCAACCGGGAGCCCCTCGGGGAGCGCCGCCATGCTGAGTTCTCGAATCCCCAGGCCAAAATGCACGGTTTCGCCCGCGCGGTAGATCCCGCGGTCCGCGAACGAAAATGCCGCCATGTTGCCGCCCTTCGTTTCGCGTCCGCCCGTATTCCAGCGGAAGGTGTCCGAAAGGTTGGTGGGGTCCCGGAGCGAAATCCAGGCGAGATCGGTGCCCTTTGACTGCACGGTAATCGCCGCAGGGCGCTTTTCGCGCTCAAGGCCCTTCGTGGGCTTGAAGTGCGCGCGGCCCTCCTCATCCGTCTGCACGGACTCGATCACGGTGCCGTTTTCGGCGAGAAGGCTTGCCGCCACGTTGGCGGCGGGCTTCCCGTCCATGAAGCCCGCGGCAAAGACGTCGATCGAGGTGTCGGCCGAGGTCTTCGCAATGACGGCGAGGTTCGTGAGAAGAAGGCGCTTGCTCGCGGTCGCGACCACTTCTTCCTTCCCGTCCTTCATCCTGACGCCCGTGAGCTCAACCTGGAAGAGCCCGGGGCCGGCGCCGATCACGGCGTCGGCAAGATCAAGCGTTGAGAAGCGGGCCTTCCCGGGCGTTGATTCGCCGAGTTCGATTTCGCCCGTGACGGCGCTCGTATAGGCGTCGGGCGAGGTGCTCTTCATCACGTTCCAGCCGTCGGCTGCGAGCGCAAGGTAGGCGTTCTTCACGCGCGCGATGCGCCAGCGAAGCTTCTCAACGCCGGTCGAAAAGAGGGAGAGCGTCCAGTTCCCCGAGAGCGTCAGCATGTTGCCGGGCTGCAGAAACTCGATCGAGCTCGAGAGCTTCGGAAGAAGCAGCACCGAATGCCATTTATCGCTCAACCCCGACGTGCCTTCGGGTCCGAAGGATTCAGGCAATTCCACATAGAGGAACGTCCCCTGCGGGGCGTGGAGGCGGAATTTGGCCGTGGTCGTGAGGCCCTTTTCTGAGGCCGGCATCACTTCCACGGGTTCGGCGCGGGAGAGTATCTCTTCGTCGATGACGGGCGCAGCCGTCCAGACGGCATTGGTCTGCGCTTCCTCCGACATTTTGGAGGGGAGCGCCAGCACGCGGATATTGTTCATCACCGCCTGCGGGTCCATCTGAAGGGTCCCCGTGAGCGTGAGCTCGTATTCGCCGTTCATCGCTTCGTCGCGAACGGCATGGATTTCTGCGCGCGAAATCTGGAAGAGCGTGGCTTCGCCCGGAACGGTCTGATTGACCGATGTCGTCTCAAAGCCCTTCGGCACCGTGAAGCGGCCGTTGTTCTGGCTGATCCGCCCGGCGATGCCGGCGAGCTTCGCGGTGACGATCGTCTCCTCTTCAGGGAGCTTCGTGAGCTTCACCTTCACGTAGACGCTTGTTCCGTCATCGCTCCAGATGAACTGAGGCTTTGCGGTCTCAAGGCCCGATTCCTTTTTGAAATTGAGGCTGAAGGCCTTTTCAACCATTCCCTTCTCAGGGACGGTCGTGAAGAAGAATTCAAAGGAGAGCCACCGTTCGCCCTTCACCGCCGGATCAATCCAGATGCGGCTTTGCGAATTTATGGCCGCAAGGGGCGGCGTCTCGATCGTGATGAAGCTTTCTTCGATATTGGCGCGTAGCGGGATTGGAATCCCAAGAAGCGACGCTCTCATCGAGCGCTTCGGCTGCCAGGCGTCCTTCGGCGTAAAGGCAAGCGAATCGGGTCCCGCCCAGCGCCAGGTGCCGGGAACGGAGGGCTTCAATGTAATGCCTTCGACCGTGGCGCCGGAACGCCCGAGCGTAATCATGCAGCGGCTGTACCAGTCGTCGCCGTAGGCCTTTCTGCAGGCGTTTTCGCTGGGGGCCAGGGAAATGTAGATGGGAGCCTTTGCGGATGTCGGGGCGGAGACGGAGGGCTTAAGCCAGACCGTTCGGTCGTCGCTTCCCGGGGCGGCATGTGCCGGAAGAGAGAGCGAAGAGAGCGCGAGAAGCGTGACAAGGGAAAGGGGTTTTAGCTGAAGCGAAATGGCGCGCGTGGACAGAGCCATGGCAGGAAACTCCCAAATTAATCATGAGTATGAGCATAGACGGTTTGGGGGCCGGAGGCGAAGAGAGAAAGCCCGGGCATCTCACTGATTCTCAAAGGTTTTCCGCATGGAGAAAATGTTTGCCGGAGAAAATCAAGCTTCTCCTCCCGTCTCTCTCCGACAACAGCGGAGCAGCCTCAGCCTGGGTTTGCGCGCTTGGCGCAGGAAAGCAGAATCGAGCGCACCCACTGGAGCTCAAGGTCGTCGTTTGCCCGGTGGTGCCAGATGAGCTGCGGCTTGTGGCGAATGCTTTTTTCCTTCGTCCTGATGATGACGATGTCGCCGCCTTTTTCCATGTATTCGGCCGTACGCCGCGGAAGCACCATCAGCAGGTCGCTTTCCGCCACGGTCGGAATGAGCGAAAGAAACTGCGTCGTTCTCATGGAGGAGCGGCCTTCGGACCATGCCGGAAAAACGTTCTCCCGGAGCGACGTCCAGGAGGCGCCCGGACGGGTGTGGTAGCAGACATCGGCAAAGGCGTGCCTGAGGACGTCCGGAGTGGTGACGGCCTCGCCTTCAGCCTGGCGCGCCAGCGGATGATCCTTTCTTCCGGTGAGCACATAGTCCGTTTCCGCAAGCTCGATCGCGTGAAATCCTGCGGGGAGCGTCATGACGGGGGAGACTGCAAAGTCGATTTCACCCGAGGAGAGAAGCGAAAACCGGTCGTCCGAGAGCGGCAGGTAGGAAATCATGACGCCCGGCGCCTGCGCAAGGAGCTCCCTTGCGAAATTTGGAAAAACCGAAAAAGGCGCATTGTCGGCGCATCCGATGCGGATGTCGCGGACGATCCGGGCGGGATCAAAGGTCTGCGGCGCGAGAAGCGCGTCGTAGGTTTTGAGAACGGCTTCCGTGCGGGCCATGAGGAGCTTTGCCTTTCTTGTCGGAACCAGTCCGCCGGGAAAGCGCGTGAAGAGGCGGTCTTCAAAAATCTCTCGCAGCTGCGAGAGCATTCGGCTTGCCGTGGGGAGCGACAGTCCCAGGCGCTCTGCCGCTGCCGCCAGATTTTCCGTCTGGCAGAGCGTATGGAGGAGCCTGAGGGATTCAATGGAGGGTGATTTTGCGCCGACTTTCATTTTCAGGAAATGCCTCTTTTCGAAATTGTAACTCAATGAAGGTATCCGATTGTTTACTGTAAATTCTTTGATTTTTATAATTTCTTCATTGCAAATTTCATTCTGAAGGAAAGGAGTTTCCATGAAGACCATCACGAAGTCCGCGCTTGCGGCTGCCGTTCTCGGCGCCCTGATGCTCTCTGCTGCACCGACAACGGTAATGGCGGCGGGCGGCGCCTCGGGCGCAGCCGTCAAGTACGCGAAGCAGGGTCAGATCGGCGAAGTCATTACGAATCCCTACCGCATTGCGCCGCTGACGGCAATCATTCGCTCGGGCGGCTACACGCTTTCCGACGTCAAGGTCCGCATCGTGCCGAAGGAGAATGGCGCTGAGATCAAGTACGACGTCGACAGAAGCGAGGTGCTCACGCACGGCGGCATCCCGGTCTTCGGGCTCTATCCGGACTACGTCAATACCGTTGAGGTCTCCTACACCCGCACGGATCTCACGGGCGAAAAGAAGGCGGTGAACGAGGCCTACAAGATCTATGCGCCGCCCGTCTATACGGAAGGGAACGGCACCGTTTCGCAAAAGAGCACGATGTTTGATACGACGGTTGTGAAGGCCGATCCCGAATTCAAGGACCGTCTCTATCTCGTCAACAATCTTCTCGTTTCGCCCCCGAAGGGTTCGCGCGTTGTCTGGAACAACCCCTCGGGCGGCGCGCTTGAGTGGTGCTTCTATCCGCAGAACGCCATCATTGATGCGACGGGCGAAGTCCGCTGGTACATGAACGTGGATTCGATCTACGACATGGAATCGGTCTACAACGGCGGCGTCATGATGGGCTTCCAGCAGGGCGACGACGGCGCGCTCACCTGGGGCTACGGCCAGCGCTACGTGAAGTACGACATCATGGGCCGCGAAGTCTTCAACCGCCGTCTCCCCGCGGGCTATGAAGACTTCTCGCACTCCTTTGATCAGGCCCAGAACGGCAACTTCCTTCTGCGCGTGGCGGCCAACGACGTTCGTCGTCCCGACGGCCGCAACGTCCGCACGGTTCGCGACGTGATCGCTGAAGTCAATCCCGCCGGCCGCGTGGTTGATGACTGGCGTCTCTGGGAAATCCTCGATCCCTATCGCGATGTCGTGATCAAGTCGCTCGACCAGGGCGCAGTGTGCCTCAATCTCGACGCCGACAGCGCCGGCAAGACGCTTTCTTCGGCTGACCTCGCCGCCATGGACAAGGAAGAGCATTTCGGCGACATCACGGGCGTCGGCATCGGCCGCAACTGGGCGCACGTCAATTCCGTCGACTATGACCCGACCGATGATTCGATCATCATTTCCTCGCGCCATCAGTCCGCGATCATCAAGATCGGCCGCGACAAGAAGGTGAAGTGGATTCTCGGCGCTCCCGACGGCTGGCAGAAGGCCTGGGCGGATAAGGTCCTGAAGCCCGTCGACAAGGACGGCAACCCCATCAAGTGCGAACAGGGCAAGTGCGAGAACACGACCTTCGACTGGACGTGGACGCAGCACACGGCCTTCCGCATCGACTCGAAGTCCGACAAGCGCTTCGTTTATCTCACGGCCTTCGACAACGGCGACGGCCGCGGGCTCGAGCAGCCGCCGCTTCCCGACATGAAGTATTCGCGCGCTGTGGTCTACAAGGTCGACCAGGAAAAAGGCACGGTCGAGCAGCTCTGGGAGTTCGGCAAGGAGCGCGGCCACGCGTGGTACAGCCCGGTGACCTCTCTCACGCAGTACGAGGCCGACAAGGATTCGATCATGGTCTATTCCGCGACGCCTGAGATGCAGCTCGTCAAGGGCAAGGCCGTGGGCGCGCCGAATCCGTACCTGATGGAATTCAAGTGGGGTTCGACGGAACCCGCTGTTGAAATCCGCATCAACGGCTCCATGGGTTATCAGGCAATGCCCTTCCGCGTCGAAAAGGCCTTCCATCACGCCAAGTGATGCATGAGGCGCTTCCTCTGAAGCACTTCTGAAAGGAAAAAGCTCCGGTCTCTTTGCAGTTCCGGAGCTTTTTCCGTCTGGTGTCTTGCGGCTGAAAGAAGTCCTCAGAGAAGCCCGAGGCAGCTCATGATCAGGGGCATCGTGACCGATGCGAGCGCAGTCGTGACGAGAAGCGAATGCGCGGTCGCGCCCTGCATCACCTTGAACTCCTGCGCCATGATGTAGACGTTGACGCCGACGGGGAGGCACGCAAGAAGGCAGGTGGCCTGCATCGCCTCGTGACCGAGGTTGAAGATCCGGCAGAGGCCGTAGACGACGAGCGGTTGGAGCCCAAGCTTCAAAAACGTAATGAGAAGCGTCGTGGAGAGATTCGCGGTGATCCGGTACTGCGTGAGGCCGACTCCGACCGCAAAGAGCGCGACAGGAGCCGCCGCGTCCGCCATCATGCCGATGGTCTTCGCCATGGGCACCGGCATGGAAAGGTTCGAGATGCTCCAGAGGAAGCCGAGGATGATGCCGATCACGATCGGATTCCGGATGGTCTGAAGCGTTCCCTTGGTGACCGTCGTGACGATCGACGGGCTCTTCGCGCGCCCGAGTTCAATCGCGATCGTGACGAGGGTCCACATGAGGAAGCCGTTCAAGGAAAAGATGATCGCAATCGAGGGCATCGCCTCCTGCCCGAGGAGCGCCACGGCGACGGGTATCCCGAGCTGAACGTTGTTCGAGAAGACGGCCGCCATGCCGAAGATTGTGCGCTCGTCGGAATTGAGGTTCAGAAACCGGTGTCCGAGAAAGCGCCCGATCGCGAAGACGAGAAAGCAGGAGCCGAAGAAGGCGAGCGCGATGTTCCAGTCCGGGGGCGGCAGGTGCGTGATGTCGCTCATGAGCCGGAAGAGAAGAATCGGGAGCGCAATGTTGAAGGCGAATTTCGATAGCGCCTGACCGATCGCCGGCGTGACGAGCTTTACGGTCGCAGCGAGGTATCCGATGGCAATGAGCGCAAAGAGCGGAAGCGCCGCAAGGAAGTTGGTGAGGAAGAGTTCCATCGCTGCTGCAGCCAAAATGTCTGAAGGCTTATGGGAACGGACTTCGCTGACGGGATGAAAGTCTCCCCGCATGCGAAGTCCTGCGGCTTCAAATTCTATTTCCTTGCGCGGCGACTGGAAGATCCGGGTTCAGGCAAGAAGCCGGCATCGGTTGCTCTCTTTTCAGAGCAACCATAGTCTCCCGGCTCCATGTCCTGAAGCGCTATCAGATCGTTGGAGCTGACTTTGCGCGAAGATGCTTGATCACGCGAAGCATGTCGCTGATGGATTCCTCAAGGTGCTCTTCCACGAAGCCTTGCCCCATGCTGTGATTCTCAGGGTGATGAATGGCGTTCCGGACGCAGTAGGCAAGCGTCCGGTTGGGCTCTGAAACATCTCCCTGCTTGGTCTTTCTGATCCAGGTGTAAAGAGCAGGTTGTTCATGCATTTCGTCGAACGACTGCTGGATGCGACTGTCCACAGCTGAGATGGAGTTTTGTTTGTAAAGTTCCTGAAGCAGGCTGAAAAGCTCGTTATGGAACTCGATCGTCGGCATGTTATAGGCATACCAACTGATTTCGCCCCACGTGGGGCTGTAATCGAACGTGCGGGCGAACTCTGTTTTCTTCTGAACGACGATCGTGTCTTCCTCCTTTCGGCAGAGAAGTAGATTGGCATTTCTGATGTCCGGCGAATGCAAAAATAGCGGCGAGTGGGTCGTGACGAAGACCTGATGGTGCCGAGATATCTCAAGGAGCGCCTTGAGGAGCTTCTCTTGTCCGCGTGGGTGCAAACAGATTTCTGGCTCGTCGAGAAGAAGAATATAAGACTTTTGCTGGCCTTTATCGTTGATTTCTGCTTGCGCCGATGCCCAGGCGGTGAGAACTGCGAGCTCAGCAATGCGCTGTGCGCCCTGTCCGTGCTCCGAAAGCGATAAAGGACAATCAAGATCGATGGTGAGTGATAGCGATTTGAGGAGCTGATCTATCGTAGGTTGCTCAAATTCAAAATGCAGACTGCCCGCGCCGAAGAAGGTTTGAAACTGAGAAGTGATATTTGCTTCTATTTCAGATATGTTGCGACGCAGAGTGGAGTCTGGGTTCACAAATACGCTGTTGAAGGCGTTTTTGAGATTCCGATATTCATCAGTCTTCTCTGCCTGAAGCAGAATGTCCTCCAGAAAGCTAATGCAAGTTTCCTTAAATTTGTATGTTCCATTGTCATTGAATTTATCCTCAAACCCAAAACTATGAATCCTAAGGGTATCTAGGAGGAAAAAGTCAAGTAGGATTAAATCATGTCCTTTGTCGTTAAATCCTTCATAATCAAGAAGAAAAGTGGAATTTCGATGGTGAGAATCTTCGTGCCATAAACGGCGGCAGCGGACGTGAGCGTTTGAGGTCAGGAGTTCCAATGCGGTACTGAGAAACTCTGGATGCATGAATGCTTCGATATTGCGAAGCATGATGTCGGGTGAAGTCTCCGTGAATTCACCTATGACGCCTGCATAGTTCCTGTCGCCAGATGAGTGATTGTCGTTTCCCTGTGGGGCAACACTCGATGGGTCTTTCTTTTGAAAGGTATCGTCGCGTAAAAAGCAAATAGCGCTAAGGATGGTGCTTTTGCCCGCGTTATTTTCTCCGACGAGGATATTGAGGCCTGAGCCGGGTTGGCCGTTTGGCCCCTTAAAGATAATTTCCTGCGAAACTCCTCGGAATCCTCTGAAATTTTTGAGCTTTAGGCTATGGAGGTACATGTGTAATGAATCTCCTTCAATATAGGATTCATGCCTCAGAAGACTGCTTCGCCGTGCGCTTCCTGGCCTTTCGTTTTTCGGTGTAGTCGAGCACCCATTTGCGGCAGGTGCTGGCCGATATGCCGCTCTTCTCTGTGATCTCGCTCCAGGTGCTTCCGGTAAGCCGCATGCGGATCACGTACTTCTTCACGTCGTCGGAGTAGCGGTACTGGGAAGGAGATAGCTCCGTATGGAATTTCCCCTTGCGGTATTCCCGGTTCCAGTCGCGCAGCGTGTTGACGGAAAGGTCAAGAATGCGCGAAGCACGCGTGTAGCCGATGCCGTGTTCAAAGAGTTCGAGCGCCTGACGGCGCTTCTCATCGGAAGCAAAGGGCGGGCGCTTCCGCGGAGAAGATATAGGCGACAAATCACCAGCAGAAGGCGAAAGCTTGAGAACGGCCATGAGACGCCTCAGTACGGTTCTGTAGGGAAAAAAGAACCCGTCCCCGAAACGCTTTCGAGGAAACGGGTTCTTTAGAAGTGGTGTTGGGAAGAGCGAGTAGAGCCTTAGAAAGGCTTTCCCCGCCCACCCAAACTCGCGTTCGTGGCTGCCCCGTGAAGCCAAGCTTCAGGGGCAGAGTCTTAGAGAGACTTAGAACGCGTAGCGGACGTTGGCATTGAACGAGTTGTTCATGCGGTCATCCGAACCGACGCCGAGCTTGTAGTTGAGACCGAAGCCCCAGGCACCGTTCGTCGCGTTGATGCCGAGCTGAGCCTGAACCGGGTTCGAGTCGATGACGCGAACAGCGTAATCAGACGTGGCGGAAGCACCGGTAACGCCGAGCTTGAGGTCCGCATCCTTGTCGCCGAAGGTCGGAACGACAGAGAGGTCGAACTTCGGAGCGATCGTCCAACCGGAGGTTTCGAAGTCAGCCGAAACCGTCACGCCGACCGGCATCTGGAAGATGTTCTGGTCGTCGATGTCGGTGACGTAGGCCGCTTCAAAGCCGTCCGTGGAGAGCGCCGTGTAGCGCAGACCAACGTGCGGAACGATGTTGACGGAGCCAGCCTTCGTGAGGACTTCGCCGCGGACGCCGACCGTGAAGGCATCTGTGTCCTGATCGAACTTGTAGTTGAAGCCGTAGCCGTCAGCCTTGACTTCGTTCGAGGCCTGGAGGTAGCCGATGTCAGCGGAGACGTTCCAGATGTCGGCAAAGGTCTTCGAAGCGTAGACCGAGAAGCCGACGAGGTCGGAGTCGGTCGAAGCCTTGAAGGCCGAGTTCTTGCTGTCGGTGTCAGCCGTGCCGATCGTCAGAGCAGCACCGAGGACGGCGTTGCAGCTGAACTGGTAGTCGAGACCAAGGACGCCCGAATAGATGTCGGAGCTGTAGCCCGCGCCATCAAAGAGGGTCTTGGCTTCGAACTTGCCGCCGTTCACGTCAGCCCAGACGTTGACGCCCTGGCCGCGCTGAGCGAGGATCGATGTGCGGGCGCCGACGGTGTCAGCCATCTGATTGACAGCATCCATCGTCATCGTCTGCACGCCGGTCGTGGCGCCGAGAGCACCAGCAGCATTGGCGATCGACTTGATGGTCGAGCCGTTGACGTCGTATTCGCCGTCAGAGAACTTCTGCCAGGCAGGCGACGAAGCCGTCGTGTATAGCCACTTGTTGAAGAGCGCGGACTTGGAGTTGTTGTCCACGTTGGCGCCCGTCTCGAAGAGGCTGTAGGCAGCGTCGAAGCCGGCAACGCTCGAATCAAGGCCAACGCTCGCGAGGTAGTCCTTGCCCACCATCGTAACGGCGAGAACATTCGTGCGATCACCCTGAGCGTTGCGAATCTGATCGAAGTCCATCAGGATGTCGCCTTCGAAAGCAGTTACAGCACCATTAAAGTTCTCAAGGGCGCCTTCACTCAGCTTAATCTTCTGGCCGTTCTTCAGGTTGTCAACGAAGAGGATGGAACCATCTTCAAGATAGACATTCTTATCGAACACGGCACGTTCGCCAGTGGCGTCCACGGTATTGGCGTCCAGAGCGAGGAGGCTGTTGGTAGCAACGTAAACTTCGTTGTCGTAGTTAATGCTAGCGAAAGATTCCACAGTGTCGGCCGCAGCAGCCGCAGCGCCAAGGTAGGTCTTCGAGCCGTTGACGTAGAGGACGGAGTTGACCGTCTTCGTTTCATAGGCATTGACCTTGTTGTCGCCGGTAGCAGGCGTGTCCGCGAGGACGTAGCCGGACTTGCCGAAGACGGTCATTGCTTCAGTCTTGTCAGCCGTGCCGAGCGAGACTACAGAATTGCGACCTGCGACGGCAAGGGCAGACGTCGAAGCAGTATTACCGGTGATAGTAGTGTCGGCAGCTTCGATCACGACGAGCGAGGGCTTGACATCAAAGCCCGGATCAGCAAAGACGGTCGTATTGTCGTCAAGGGTCTTCACGACGAGCGTGCCGGCGGCATCGTTGTTGCCGACGTAAACTGTGTAGCCATTGGCTCCAGTCAACGTGTCAGCAACGGTGAGCTCACCCGTAACAAGGAGATCGCTGTTGGTCGTGAGGTTCTTGACAGAGGCAGTACCAGCAACGGTATCGACTTCATGGAAGTCTTTGCCGTCGAAGTAACGAACAGGAGTGTCTCGCGTGATCGTCAGATCATTGGCAGACGCATTGAGAACACCCGTTACAGTGAGGGCTTTCGCCTTGATGCTGTAGGTGGTGTCGGCAGTAGAAGCCGTCTGGGTCAGAGCGCCATCAACCTCGAGGCTTGCAACATCAACATCACCGTCAACGGTCAGATCAGCCGCAGAGGTAACCGCGAGTGCGCCGGTATTACCAGTAACGGAACCCACTGTGCCCTTTTCAGCATTGACGACAAGCTTGCCAGCGTTGGTGAACGCAACATCCGAAGCCTTGGCACTTGTAACCTTATTGACCGTTTCTTCGTGCCAGACGAGGAAGCCATCCTTAGACGCCTGATTGAGGGTCAGAGTAGCACCATCAACCGTGAGGGTCTTAGCCGTAGCCGTATCGCCGGTATAGACGTTGCCGAAGCTTTCGGAGTGATCAAGTGTGTTGGCAACATTTGTAGAGCTTGTAATGCCCTCAACAGACGCCTGCTTGAGGGCAGTGGTTGCAAAACCATGCTCCAGGTTGGCGTAATCATAGCGGTCATCATCGTTGGCCTTGTACCCAAGGTCAACGTTGCCGAGATCAACGACGCCCTTGAAGTTTGTGTCAAGCTTGTCCTGCAGAACCTTCAGCGCATCCTTGCCAGTGAGGGCCTCAGCAGAAGTGGCGCTCTGGTAATCGGAGAGAACCAACGTACCGTTCTGTGCAAGATCAATAGTCTGACTATTGACTTGGGCGGTTTGGGTCTTTTCTGCAACCGCCTTCTCCTTCACCTGAAGGCCAAGACCAGCCAGCGTTGTCGTGACCGTGCCGTCGGTAACGGTCAGCTTGGAAGTGTTGGCGGCAGTTGAGAGCTTCGTCACTTCAAGCGAAGCGCCATCGTCGAGAGTGACCGAACCAGATTCGCTGAGCTGCAGATCGGAAACCTTGGCAACTGCGTCACTGATGTTGAGCTGACCAACGGTGGCCGAACCCTTCACCTGCACGGTGCCAAAGGTGTTGTCGGCTTCAACGGTAAGAGAAGCGTTGTCGCCGATCACATAGTCCGTGACGACCTTGTCGTTGCGGTCAACAATTGCGCCACCGGCGATGACATAGGCGCCGTTAAGGGCAAGCGCAGTCTTAACTTCTGAGTTCTCAGTGTCTGTGCGGGCATTGAGAGAGGTCTTCAGCGTGCCGCCTTCATTGAGGGTAGTCTTGTCCGCCTTATAGGTAACTTCAGGCGCATTGGTGTCAGCCGAAACAAAGTCGGTATCAAGGACGCCCCCGTCAGCGACAACCACTTCAGCCACGTTGGTGATCTTGCCTGTAACAGCGGGAGTCTTGCCATCCGAAGAAGCGGCCGTATTGACGTTCGTCACTGTACCCGTAACTTCGAGCTTGCCGAGCTTATCGGCGCTAGCCGCGTCAAATCCAATAAGGCCAGTGTTCGTCAGAACGACACCTTCGCCAACAGCTACGTTACCAGAGCCGGTAATCGAACCTGCATTGGCAGAATCGCCAGCCTTGGTGATGGAGAGGGTCTTACCTGCAGTTTCAACAGTGACCGTACCGTGGTTGCTGAGCCTGCCGATTTCAAAGTCGTTCGTTTGCAGCGAAAGAGAACCGGCATAAGTCGCAGGTTCTTTAGCCGGATCCTTACCCACTTCAGTTGCGGCATTGATCGTTACGGAATCAATGACGACGGCATTTTCTGCGTCGCTGTTCTTAAGGATGCTCTGAGCAAATCGAAAGATAATGCACTGATTTCATAAATATCAAATATATGATAGAATATATCTATCATGAATAGATTTGCGAGAGGCTTCTGATGGAACAGCTTTCGTTTTCAGACCTTGAAACCAGTCTTCGCCGGAAAACCCGCAAAACCCGTACGGAACGCCTCACCGAACGGTTGGAAAAGCTTGTCCCCTGGTCAGACCTTCTGGCACTGATTCAGCCCTTCTACTACGAGTCAGGCCGCCGCGGCCGGCAGCCTTTCCCTCTTGAGCTGATGCTCCGGATTCATCTGCTTCAGATCGCCTACAACATGAGCGATCCCCAGATGGAGGACTTCCTGCACGAGAACTCTACTGCTCGAAAATTCGTGGGATTGGCGCTGGCGGACCGTACGCCGGACGAATCCACGATTCTCCAGTTCCGTCATCTGCTCGAGAAGCACAACCTCGGCAAGCAGGTCCTTGAACGGGTCAACGACGGCATCACCGCTGCCGGACTGGTGCTTTCCAAAGGACGCATTGTTGATGCCAGCTTCATTGAGGCTCCGAGCTCAACAAAGAATCGCGATCACAAGCGGGATCCGGAGATGTCGAGCGGCAAAAAGGGAAATACGTGGCATTTCGGCATGAAGATGCACGTCGCCACCGACGACATCATCGGCATCGTCAC